>Ga0070694_100000309_pt1 | contig 26248 bp, 20 predicted proteins | sample KBSK1251metaG_FD_65470 | JGI IMG/M metagenome (GOLD analysis project Ga0070694, IMG submission 65470) | Corn, switchgrass and miscanthus rhizosphere microbial communities from Kellogg Biological Station, Michigan, USA - KBS K1-25-1 metaG | ecosystem: Host-associated > Plants > Roots >...
TATGCCATCAAGGGGGAGGACAACGACACCTACTACCGTCACATCCTCCAGACCCTCGAGGTCGGGCCGCACATGACCATGGACGACGGCGCCGATCTGGTGTCGATCCTGCACTCCAAGAAGCGCGACCTCCTTCCCGGGATCATCGGGGGCACCGAGGAGACCACGACCGGCGTCATCCGCCTCACGAGCATGGCCAAGGAAGGGGTCCTGGCGTACCCGATCATCGCGGTCAACGACGCCATGACGAAGCATTTCTTCGACAACCGCTACGGCACCGGCCAGAGCACGCTGGACGGGATCATCCGGGCCACGAACCTTCTGATCGCCGGCCTCAAGGTGGTCATCGGCGGATACGGCTGGTGCGGCCGCGGCGTGGCGCTGCGGGCCCGGGGGCTCGGAGCGCACGTCGTCGTCACGGAAATCGATCCGGTGAAGGCGCTCGAGGCGGTCCTGGACGGGTACGAGGTCATGACGATGGAGGAGGCGGCCAGGGTCGGCGACATCTTCATCACGCTGACCGGGAACAAGCACGTCCTGGCGCGCCGGCATTTCGAGATCATGAAGGACGGCGCGGTCCTGGCGAACTCCGGGCACTTCAACGTCGAGATCGACATCCCGGCCCTGGAGGAGATGGCGGGGGGACGCAAGGAGCGCCTGCGCGATTACGTCGACCAGTACACTCTCGCCGGCGGCCGGCGCATCCATCTTCTGGGAGAAGGCCGCCTGATCAACCTCGCGGCCGCCGAGGGGCATCCGGCCTCAGTGATGGACATGTCGTTCGCCAACCAGGCCCTGTCCGCGGAATACATGGCCCGGGAAGGGAAGGGACTGAAGAAGACCGTCCACCCCGTGCCGCCCGACATCGACCGCGAGATCGCCAGGCTGAAGCTCCTGTCCATGGGCGTGCGCATCGACACGCTCAGCGGGGAACAACAGGCCTACCTGTCCAGCTGGTCCGAGGGGACCTGAGAGGACGCGCCTTCCCGGCACCATGAACTTCGAAACGATCAGGAGGCGCAGGGTCCCGCTGGGCCTGGGCCTGCTGCTCGTCGCGATCTGGGTCCTCCTCGGGCTCATCCGCACGGACGCAGGACGGTGGCTGGCCGTCCTCGACTCCCCCGTGGGGCTCCTGAAGCCGCGGCTGCTCGAGCCGGGATGGCACCTGGCCCCGCCGGGACTCCTGCGGATCAGCCTGTATCCCTCCGAGCCGGTCACCCTGACCTTTCGCGTCGGGGATCAGAAGCGGAGCGTCCTCGTCACGCGCGAGGGGGTCGAGGTGTCGGCGGACGGGACGATCCGCTATCGCGTGGACCCGGATCGGGCGCTCGAGGTGCACCGCGCGGTCGGCCCCGCCTACGGCCGCGTCCTGGATCGGTGGGTGGAGCAGGAGCTGCGCCGGGCGATCGGCGCTTCGGTCTACAGCGACATCTCCGGTGCGCGCGTCGAGGACCTGCGATCGGGACTCGGCCAGGCCCTGGCCGATCGCTTCCGGACTTCCGGGCTCGAGCTCCTGTCGTGCGATGTCGGCAGCGTCCGGATCCGGGGCGCCGTCCTGAACGCCGGCTCGGCGCAGCGCATTTCGACCGGCACGAGAGTTCTTCTCATCGGTCTCGACGGCGCCGACTGGAACATCCTCGACCCGCTCATCGAGGCCGGGCGGCTGCCCCACCTGGCCCGCCTGTCGCGCACGGGAGTCCGGGGACGGCTGCATTCGATCACCCCGATGCTCTCGCCGGTCATCTGGACCAGTATTGCGACCGGGGTCCTGCCGGGACGGCACGGCATCATCGATTTCCTGGCGACCACCGACAGGGACGGCGAGAGGGTTCCCGTAACTTCCACCCTGCGCCGCACCAAGGCGATCTGGAACATCCTCAGCGAGAACGGCCTGACGGTCGGGGTGGCCGGGTGGTGGGCGAGCTTCCCGGCCGAGAAGGTGAACGGATTCATCGTCTCCGATCGGGTCGCCTACCAGCTCTTCGGCGTGCGCGCCTCGCGCGATCAGGGGTCGGAGGGGAAGGTCCACCCGGCCGAGCTGGCGGGACTGGTCGCCTCCATGACGGTGGCGCCCGAGACGATAGGCGTCGGCGAGATCGCCCGATACGTCCGGATCCCGGCGGACACGTCGTCCCTGCCGGCGGACCAGAACAAGCTGATCGACGATCTGAAGACGCTCATCGCGGCAGGGGACACCTATGCCGCCATCAGCCTGGCGCTGAGGGAGCGCTACCACCCCGATTTCCAGGCGGTCTACCTGGAGGGGACCGACACGGTGGCCCATCTCTTCATGCGATACGCCCGGCCGCTCCTGCCCGGCGTGAGCCAGGAGGAGTCCGACCGTTTCGGGCGCGCCGTGGACGAATACTACCGCCATGCGGACGAGATCGTCGGGAGGCTGGTCGAGGCGGCCGGACCGGACACCGCCGTGATCCTCTGCTCCGACCACGGGTTCAGGACCGGCGCGAACCGGCCCCTGACCGATTCGCGCATCGGTTACGGGCAGGCGGCCGACTGGCACCGCAAGTACGGCGTCGTGATCCTGGCCGGGGCGCCGTTCCGCAAGCACCACGAGCTGACCGAGGCCTCGGTCCTGGACATCACCCCGACCATCCTGGCCCTGCTCGGCCTCCCCGTGGCGGAGGACATGGACGGCAGGCCGATCCTCGAGGGGTTCGAGCCCCGGTTCCTCGATGAGCACCCGGTCCGGTATGCGCCGACCTACGAAGGCGGACCGGTGGCTTCCAGCCCGGGAAAGCCGGGCGGAACAGCCGGGGCGCCGAAGCGGGACAACGCACCGGCGCCGCTCGATCCGGGGGGAGACAAGGACCTCAAGGAGAAGCTCCAGTCCTTGGGCTACCTGAGCCAGAACACGGCAAACTCCCACAACAACCGGGGCATGCTCCTGCTCGGCCAGGGAAAGAACGACGAGGCGATCGCCGAGTTCCAGCAGGCCGTGCGCTCGTCCGAAGACCTGAAGATCGCGCGGATCAACATCGCGCGGGCCCTGTTCAAGAAGCGGGATTACCAGGGGGCCACCGCGGCGCTCGAGGAATTCCTGAAGACGCAGCCGCGGTCCAAGGAGGCCGAAAACCTCCTCGGCAACGTGGCCATGGAGCAAAGGCAGTACGATGTGGCCGAGGCCCACTTCAAGAAGGCGCTCCAGTACGAGCCCAAGTTCACCGACGCCCGCAACAGCCTGGGCATCCTGTTCAACAAGCTGGGCCGTCCCGACGACGCGATGGCCGCGTTTCGGGAGGTCATCGCCACCGACCCGGAGTACGCCGAGGCGCACAACAACATCGGCATCATCCTGAAGGATCGGGGGAAGGTCGACGAGGCGATCGCCTCCTTCCGGAGGGCCATCGCGGCCGACCCGGAGTTCCCGGGCTCTTACAGCAACCTGGCGCTGGTTCTTGAGCAGCGGGGGAACCTCAAGGGGGCGGAGGAGCAGTACCGGAACGCGCTGCGACGCGACCCGTCCAGCGTCCAGGTGCGGACGAACTACGGCGGCCTGCTGTACGCCACAGGACGCTTCGAGCAGGCCCGCGTGGAGCTCGAGCGGGCGGTCGCCCTCGACCCGGGGGAGGCCTCCGCTCTGAACAACCTGGGGGCCGTGTACGGCCGCCTCGGGCGAGTGGCGGACGAGATCGCCTCGTACCGCAAGGCGATCGCCGTGAATCCGGACTATGCCGACGTCCATCACAACCTGGGCCTGGCCCTGGTCAAGCGGGGAGAGGTGGAGGAAGGGGAGCGTGAGTTCAGGCGCAGCCTGTCGATCGACAGGAAGTACGCCCCGGCCTACCTGAACCTCGCGCGTTCCTTGTCCGGGAGGGGACGCCTGGAGGAGGCCGCGGACCTGCTGGCGGCCGGGACGCGCGAGGCGCCCGGAAACGCCGAGCTGCACGGCATGCTCGGCGAGGTGTATCTCCAGTCCGGGCGAAAGGACAGGGCCATCGCCTCGTTCCAGCAGTCCCTGAGGCTCCTGCCCGACCAGCCCGAGCTGAGGAGCAAGCTGCAGTCGCTGGGAGGCGGCTCACCGTCCCCGTCCGAATCGCCGATCCCGGCAGGGGAGAAGGAGGGACCATGAGCCGGCGAGGGAGAAGGCACTGCGCCCTGGCCCTCGGCGGGTCTCTCGTGGCGCTCCTCCTCGGGATCCGGGAGGGGAGCCCCCAGTTCGGCCCCGTCCCCGAGACCCTCAATCTCTTCCAGCTGGTGGCTCGATCCGACCTGGTGGTCCACGTGCGGGTTCGAAGCGGCAGCCTCAAGTACGCCATCGTCGACGTCCAGGAATCGCTGAAGGGGACGAGCCCTTTTCCGGTCCTGCGGATCGCCTTCCGAGATTTCAACTTCACGCGCGCCGCCGGCACCGATGCCATCGTCTTCCCGGACCGGCAGGAGGAGATCCTGTTCCTCTCCCCCTACGGAAGGACCAGCCGGAAGAAGAAGGATCGCGACAAGAACAAGGACCTCTTCACATTGTTCAAGGGCAGCCAGGGACGGTTGACGGTGCCCGGCGAAGGGCGCGCCGTCCCCCTGGAAGCGGTCCGGCGGCTGGCAGAAATCGGCCGCCTGGACCCGAGCAGCCAGACCGAGGCCCTGGAAGGCCTTCTCGAGAGCCCCAATCCGATCCTGCTCGAGACCGCCTTGACGGAAATCGAGCGGCTGCGGGACCCGCGCGCCCCCCTCCTGTCACGCCTGATCGGACTGCTTGCATCGCCATCCCCGCCGATCCGGATCGGCTCGCTCCGCGTCATGGCCCAGATTTTTGCTTCCGGCAGGATCGGGGACGATTCTCTGGACGCGGCCCAGACGGCCCTGGCGGGGGTCCTCGAGAGAGCGCGCAACGATCCCGACGAGGAGGTCCGGACGCAGGCGGTCGTGTCCATGGCCGCCTGGCCCAATCGTCGCGAGGTGCAGGGAGAGCTGAGGGCCATCGCCGGGACCGACAAGGCGCAGGCTGTGCGGTACGAGGCCGAGAGGGCCCTCCTCAGGCCTTGAAGCCGGAGTCCCGGAAGCAGAACGTCAAGTCGGAGTGCGAAGCAGCAGGTAGACCCCTGTTCCTGCGAACAGCACATTCGGTCCCCACGCCGCCAGGAAAGGGGGCAGGAAACCGACCCCTCCGAGGGCGTTGGTGGTCGAAAAGACCAGCAGGAACACCGTCACGAGGAACACCGCGATGCCGACCCCGTAGAGCGAGCCGCGCTTTCCCATGCGGAAGCAGAAGGGTATTCCCAGGATGACCATGGTGAGGGAGACGAGGGGAAGCGCGGTCTTGTCGTAGAGGTCGACCTGGAGCTCCTGGACGTCGTAGCCCCGCCGTTTCAGGTCCACCACGAAGTGCTTCAGCTCGGCGAAATTCATCTGGGCCGGCGTCTTCCATTCCTTGATGAAGTAGCCCGGTCCCTCGGGAAAATCGAACCGCTTCTCGACGAACGTCTCGAACGATTCCTCCGCCCCCTCGAAGGAGCGCGTCCAACCGTCCTTGAGGAGCCAGTTCCCGCGGCTGAACGAGGCGCTGCGGGCGTAGATCCGCTCGTGGATCTCGAAGGTCGTGGGATCGAGGCGATAGGCCGAGAAGCCCTGGAACTCGCCGCTCCCGGGAGCCGCCAGCACCGGGACCGGCGAGGCCACGTAGTTCCGGAAATTGTACAGCCTTCCGCCGTCTCCGAAGACCCATCGACGCTCTCCTGCGCCGTAGCTCCTCGGGCTCCTGCCTCGTATCACGTCCTTGATCTGTGCGGCCCTCTGGTTGGCGTACGGCTCGAGGTAGTCCTGGTTCACGTACGCCAGGGCGCTGATCGCCACCGTGACAATCAGGACGGGGGCGGCGATGCGGTAGATGCTGGTGCCGCTCGCCTTCAGCGCCGTCACCTCGTTGAAGCGGGACATGATCCCGATGCAGAGAAAGGTGGCCACGAGGCAGGAAATCGGGAGGATCTGGGAAAGGATCCACGGCGTCCGGTACTTGAGGTAATTCATCACGAGCGAGAAGGGAAGGTTGCGCTCCGAGAGATCGTCGATCAGGTTGATGAACTCGTAGACCGCGAAGAGGGTCAGGAAGGTCACGGCGGCCCCGGCCATGATCGAGCCGAATCGGCCCAGGATGTAGTGATCGAGACGCGTCCTGAAGATCAGGAGGAGCGCCAGCAGGATCAGCCCCACGAGCAGGAAGGGGAGTGGCAGGGATGGGCTGTCCGACGTCGAAAACAGGCCCAGAAGGAGCGCGAATGCCACCGCCAGGATGAGGCGAATCCTCATCGTCAACCTGCGGTTGGGCGCCTCCTCCTCGACCATCTCCGCGGGGTCGAAGGGATCGGTCCCGCTCGGCCCGAGGGCCCCGTCCACTTCGGGTGCGCCCACGGGGCGCAGCGAGCGGCGCTCCCCACCGGCCCCGGGCCCCGCCCCGCGGGACCGTCTCCTCCTCCAGAGACCGGTGCGGGCGTTCCCACGGTTCTCCGATTCCTTCTCACGCCTGCGGCGCAGGGAAGCGAGCGTGCGCTGGAGCCGTGCCGGGAAGAGGATGGAAAGCTGCAGGCGTTCCGAGCGCTCCCGCATGAGAAGCAGGATGACTCCCAACGCTCCAAGGAGCAGGTTCCCGGCCCAGAGCCCGACGAAGGGGGAGAGGTGTCCCTGGCTGACCATGTTCCGGCCGGCGGAGTAGAGAATCCAGTACACGATCGAGATGCCGATGCTCAGGCTGAACCCGGAGGCCTTGCCTCCGCGGCGGTTCATGATCCCGAGCGGCACTCCAAGCATGGCGAAGACCAGGCAGGCCACCGGCATGGCGAACCTCTCGTGCTTGATGGCCTCGATCGTCCCCACCACGCGGTTGCGCGTCTCGGCATGCTCGATGGCACCGGCCTGGGCTATGGAATGGTTGAGCTCCGTGAGGTTCTGGTCCTGGTAGCTCTTGGGGAGCGGACGGCTGAGGATGGTGCTCCGCAGACGGAAGGACTCGTCGGGCTCCTTGATGATCATCTGGCGCTGAAAGCTGCTCAGCTGGTAGCTCTCCGAGTCGGCCGGCGTCGTGCTGTGAGTCACGCCGCTTTCCAGGTAGAAACGGGCGACGCCATTGGTCCGGTCGTAGTCGATCTGCGCCCGGCGAGCGACCGTGACGAGCTCCTTCCCTCCATCGGCGCTCTGATAGATGAAGACGCGCTCCAGGAAATCCCCCCCCTCGTGCACCTCGTCGGCGTAGAGGAGCATTCCCGGGATCTCCTCGAAGAAGACCCGCGGCTTGATCTCTCGGCGCAGATCGGTCGAATACATCATCTTGCTCGTCAATCTGTGCAGCTTGTAGTTGGCGCCCGGCTCGAGGCCGAGAAGGATCGAGGTCGAGATCGCCCACCCCGCGAGCCCGAGACAGAGCACCGGGAAGAGGACCTTCCCGTAGCTCACGCCGCTCGCCCGCATCGCGATCACCTCGCTGTCGGTCGAGAGGCGTCCGATCCCCACCAGGACGCCGAGGAGGATGGCCATCGGTATCGAGAGCTTCAGGACCTGGGGCAGGTACAGGAAGAGGATCGTCAGGACCGTTCGAAGCGCCAGGTCCTTCTTGATCGCGAGCTCGGCCAGCTGGAAAAGAGCATTCATCAGGAAGACGAGCACGTAGACGCAGAGGCCCAGGAAGCTGGGAGACAGGACCTCGCGCATCACGTACTTCCAGAGGATGTCGAACCGAAGCGCTCGCATGCCGGGGAGGATGTTAGGACGTGCCGTGCCGGGCGTCAACGGATGTCAGAGGCCTCAATCTCTCAGGGTCCGATAAGATATCTTATGTAAACCTGGGGCAATCGAGCGCTGCGCCTCGAAACTCCCCGGAACGACACCGTTCCTTCACATCGGATGGACGCTTCTCGACCGCGAGTCTCCCGGGACGGAACTTGCCTCCCGTTGCGCATGTCACTACAGAAAGGCGCGTCCTTCCAAAATGTCGGCGCGCCGACATTGCCAATCAGGACGTCTGTTCTATGGCTGGACGATCAGGAGTTCGAAAGGCTATCGAGGAGCTCTCGAAGCGTGGAGATGATCTCTTCCTTCGAGACTTCAGACCTTTTGAATTTCAGGTTGAGGGTGAACTTGCTGTCCGGCGGGCGAAAGTGAAACGTGAATCCCTTCGGCCTTCCAGGCCCCTTCTTGTCGTGCTGCAGCTTTCTGACATCATCCCTGGTCAGGCCCGATCGCTTGATCTCCTCGATCATCTTGACCATCGCCTCGCGATTAGGCTGCCGGGCGATCTGGAGCAGCGTCGAGCGGGCCGTGATCCCAGCCTCTCGAGTCTTCTCACGAAGATCCGATGGAATATTGTTCAACGTCAAGGTCTCCGTGACGGACGACCTGGATTTTCCAAGCTTCTTGGCGACCTCTTCGTGCGTGTACAGGAACTTCTCGCAGAGCTTCTCCAGACCCTCCGCCTCCTCGAACGAGCTGAGGTCCCGGCGCTGGAGGTTTTCGATGAGACTGATCTCGAGGACTCCCCTGTCGTCGACGTCGATCTCGACACAAGGGATCTGCGAAAGGCCCGCCTCAACGGAGGCTCGGTAACGCCTCTCACCTGCGATGATCTGGAACTTGTCATCCTTCGGTCGAACCAGTACCGGCTCGAGGACGCCCTTCTCCTTGATCGAAGAGACCAGGTCGGCCATGTCGCCGAACGTCCTGCGCGGCTGATCCGGGTTCGGCATCAGCTGGGAAAGCGGGATCATCCTGCCGACGCTCGGTACCGGCCCCGCGCTGAGGTTGTCGACGAAATGGAAGTCGTGCCGCATCTTTCTCTGGACCGGAAGGCCGCGCTGCTTAGACACGTCCGATGACCTCTTCCGAGAGCTTGTAGTATTCCAGCGCTCCGGTGGAGTGTGGAGCGAAGCTGAAGATCGACTCCTTGTAAGCCGGACTCTCCTCGAGCCTCACGCTGCGCGAAATGATGGTCCTGAAGACCTTGTTCCCGAAGACTTCCTTGATGTGATTGCGGATGTCCCGTCCCAGGATCGTCCGCTTGTCATGAAGCGTGATGACGACGCCGAGGAACTCGAGCGTGGGATTCGGCCTCGCCTTGATCTTTTCAACCGTCTCGAGCAGGTCGTCCGTCCCCTCGAGGGCGAAGTACGAGGACTGGATCGGGACCAGGAGATGCGACGCCGTCACCAGCGCGTTGACCGTCAGCAGGCCGAGCGTAGGGGGTGTGTCCATGATGACGTACTGGTAGTCCTTCGTGAGAGGCTTCAGCCGGTCCTTCAATCGAAAGTGGCTATCGATGTCCCCGAGAAGCTTGCTTTCGAATTTCGCCAAGCTGATTCGCGCGGGGACGAGGTCGAGCATCTTGATGTTGGTCTTGTGGACCGCGTCCTTGAGGGTTCGATTCTCCTCGACGAGGGCCTCGTAGACCGAGAGGTTGAGCTGTTCCGGGTCGAGGTACGAGAGCGTCGCGTTCCCCTGCGGATCGAGATCCACGAGGAGCGTCGAGAACCCTTTCTGGGCGAGGGCCGCTGCCAGGTTGATTGCAGTCGTCGTCTTGCCGACGCCGCCTTTTTGGTTCGCGATGGCGAGAATCACGATCCGGCGTTCTCCCTCTCACGTCGGGAACTTCCGGCCAGCAAGCGGCGGGTCGATCTCGTCAAGGCAGCCGCAGATGACGCTTTATACTGGAGGCCGCTCCCGGGTGTCAAGTCGCAGGCGACTCGACCCGGTCGATGGATACATATATAACTTACTGATAATAAAAGTGTTGCGTGAACCGAGGGGTCCCGGATCGAGACCGCTACATCTCGTACTTCCCCATCTCGTCGGGATCGAGATTCTCGAGCCACTTGCGGATGCGCTCCGACTCCCCCGCGTCCTTCGTGAGGTCGGTGTTCTTCGCTTTTTCGATCACGTCGCTCTTCACGAAGATGGGCGATCCGGTTCGCAGGGCCAGTGCGATGGCGTCGCTCGGGCGCGAGTCGATGGGGACGACCTTGCCGTCATAGTTGAGGAAGATGAGGGCGTAGAACGTGTTTTCCTTGAGATCGGTGATGACCACCTTCTCCACCGAGGCGTGCATGTTGACCAGCATGCTCTTCAGGAGGTCGTGAGTCATCGGCCTGGGCGTGACGATCTTCTCGATCTGCAGCGCGATGGCGTTGGCCTCGAAGATGCCGACCCAGATCGGCAGGACGGCCGAGCTCCCCGGATCGCGCAGGATGATGATCGGCATGTTGGTGATCGGGTCGATCATCAATCCCTTGATCTTCATTTCAAGTTCCATGGCGCCCATCGTCTCTCCTCGAAGGGTTTATATCCCGCCCCCTGTGGCAAGTCAAGCAGCGCCCGACGCCGCCGGCTCGCCGATCAGGGAGTGCGCGTTGGCCCGCACGATCCGCACCGGCAGGAACGTTCCGCGGGAGGCGACGGCGGGGAAATGCACGATGCGATTGCACCGGGTGCGCCCCTTCGCGAGCCCGTTGTCGAGACGGCCGGAGCCGTCGACCAGGACCTCGAAGGTCCGGCCGACCAGCGCCTCGTTGCGCCGCTTCTGGATCGCCTCCTGGACGCCGAGAACCTCGTGAAGGCGGGCCTGCATGACGTCGACGGGGAGCGCGCCGTCCATGCCGGCTGCGGGCGTGCCCGGGCGCGGCGAGTAGGCGAAGGCATAGATCTGGTCGAACTCGACCTCGCGCAGGAGAGACAGGGTCTCCCGGAGGTCGTCGTCCGTCTCGCCGGGAAAGCCGACGATCAGGTCGGTGCTGAAGGCGATGTCCGTCACGGCCTGTCGGAGGTATTCGATGCGCGACAGGAATCGGGCCCGCGTGTAGCCGCGGTTCATGGCACGAAGCACCCGGTCCGATCCGGACTGCGCCGGCAGGTGCAGGTGGTTGCACACGGTCGGCACGTCGCGCATGGCGTCCATGATGCGGGCCTTCAGGTGGCCGGGGTGCGATGTCGTGAAGCGGAGCCGGCGGATGCCGGGGATGCGGTCGGCCATGTGGAGGAGCGATGCCAGGTCGTGGCCGCCCGCGTGGTAGGCATTCACGTTCTGGCCCAGAAACTCGATCTCGCAGTATCCCTCCGCCGCAAGCCCGCGCACCTCGGCCAGGATCTCGCTCGGGTCCCGGTAGGCCTCTCCCCCGCGAGTCGTCGGGACGATGCAGAATGCGCAGGACTTGTTGCATCCCTCCATGACCGTCACGTAGGCCCGGGGCCCAGCGGCCCGCGCGATGGTCGCCGAAGGGAATTCGATCGGGTCGTCGTCGCGGGCCAGGCTGATCGAGCGCCCGTCCCGCCGCGCCTCCTCCAGGAGATCTCCGAGCCGCGCGAGGTTCCGGGGCCCCATCACGAGGTCGACGTACGGCGCGCGGCGGAAGATCGCCTCCCCGGCCTGCTGCGCCACGCACCCGACCACGCCGATCACCAGGTCGGGACGGTCGCGCTTCAGGCGGCGCAGGCGCCCGAGCCGCCCGAACACCTTGCTCTCCGCCTTCTCGCGCACGCTGCACGTATTGAGGAGAATCACGTCGGCCCCCGCCGGGTCGTCCGTGGCGGTGAAACCGAGGCCCTCCAGGATGCCCGCCATCTTCTCCGTGTCGTGCTGGTTCATCTGGCAGCCCCAGGTCTCGATGAGGTAGCGCTTCATCCCCTGCTCCTCCGCCGCCTGGCGGGTGCCCGGCGGCCCCGGGGTCGCGCCGCCGACGCAAGGCGGCCACCCGGCTTCGCCCCCGCCTGCAGGAGGGGCCGGAGCCTCCGGTACGTTTTCTGGAGGGACTCGGGGAGGACGCGCGTGCCGTGGACCACCGACATGAAGTTCGTATCGCCGTCCCAGCGCGGCACCACGTGCAGGTGGAGGTGACGGTCGATCCCCGCGCCGGCGCTCCGTCCCAGGTTCATGCCGAAGTTGATTCCCGTGGGCCGGTAGGCGGTGCGCAGGGCGGCCTCGCAGACGGCCGCCAGCCCCATCATCTCGCCGAGCGCTTCGGGGGAGGCGCCGGCGAGGGTCGGCACGTGCGCAAAGGGCACGATCATCAGGTGACCGTTGTTGTACGGGTACTTGTTCAGGATGATGAAGTTGTCCCGGCCGCGGACCAGGACGAGGTTCTCACGGTCGCGCCGGCCGCGCGCCGCCGCGCAGAAGACGCACCCGCGCGCGCGGTCGTGCACCGAGGTGATGTACCGGAGGCGCCACGGGCTGAAGAGTTTTTCCATGGGGCCTGGCCTGCGGGGCGCCGGGACGGCCCGGAACGGTGACGCGATCAGGGCTCCGCGCCGGGCGTCGAGAACGAGGATGCCGCCGACTCAGGAGACTGGACCGAGTTGTTGATCAGCTCCTTCAGCTCCTTGCCGGGCTTGAAGTACGGGATGCGCTTGGCCGGCACGTCCACCTTGTCGCCGGTCTTGGGGTTGCGCCCCTGCCGCGATCGGCGCTGCCTGATGCGGAAGCTCCCGAACCCCCGCAGCTCGATCTTCTCGTCCTTGCGGAGGGCGTCGACGATCGAGTCGAAGACCGTGTTCACGATGATCTCCGAGTGCTTCTTGGTCAGCTCGGAGACACGGGCCACCTCTTCTACCAGCTCGGCCTTTGTCATGGACGCGTCCTGCCTCCCTCTCACGGCTCGCCCCGGGGCGCGGCGCCGAACGCCGCCGCGGTCCCCTACTCGTCCTCGCTGTCCTCGAAGCTGTCGCGCCCCCGGCGGCGCTTCTCCTCGCGACGGCGGCCCGAATGTCCGGCCACCTCGCCGAGGTTGACGCCCCCGGTCCCCTGGGTCTTCATGTAGTTGCGGAACTCCTCGCGGTTCTGCTCCTGGGCGGCGGCCTTGATCGACAGGCCGATCTTCTGCTCGGCGATGTCCATCTTGATGATCTTGGTCGTGACCGCGTCGTCGATGCGCAGCTTGTCGGCCGGCTTCTCGACGCGCTCCTCCGCGATCTCGGACACGTGCACCAGGCCCTCGATCCCTTCGGAGATCTCCACGAACGCGCCGAAGTCCGTAAGGCGGACGATGCGGCCGGTGACCAGGTCCCCCACCGAGTAGGTCTTGAAGAACTCCTCCCAGATGTTGGGCTGCAGCTGCTTGATGCCCAGCGACAGCCGCTGGTTCTCGGAGTCGATCTTCAGGATCACCGCCTCGACGTCATCCCCCTTCTTGAGCATCTCGGAGGGGTGCTTCAGGCGCTTGGTCCAGGACATGTCCGAGATGTGGACGAGGCCGTCGATCCCCTCCTCCACCTCGATGAACGCCCCGAAATCGGTCAGGTTGCGGACCTTTCCGGTGATCCGATCCCCTTCGTGGTACTTCTCGCTGATGGTCTGCCAGGGGTTCGGCTCGGTCTGGCGCAGCCCCAGGGAGAGTCGGCGCGCCGCCTTGTCCACGTCGAGCACCACCGCCTCGACCGTGTCGCTCACGGTCATGACCTTGGAGGGGTGCTTCACCCTCTTCGTCCAGGACATCTCGGACACGTGGATCAGCCCCTCGACTCCCGGCTCCAGCTCCACGAAGGCGCCGTAGTCGGTCAGGCTGACCACCTTCCCCTTGACGCGCGACTCGCGCGGATACTTCTCGTCCACGGTCTCCCACGGATCCAGGCTGCGCTGCTTGTAGCCCAGGGAGACCCGCTCCTTCTCGGGGTCGAACTTCAGGACCACGACCTCGACCTCGTTCCCCACGTTGAACATCTCCGTCGGGTGGTTCACGCGGCCCCAGGACATGTCGGTCTTGTGAAGCAGCCCGTCGATGCCCCCCAGGTCGATGAAGGCGCCGTACTCGGTGATGTTCTTGACCACGCCCCGCACGATCTTTCCCTCGGTGAGCCCGCCCAGGGTGCGGCGCTTCTTCTCGGCGTTCTCTTCCTCGAGAACGGCCTTGCGGGACAGGACGATGTTGCCGCGTTTGCGGTTCACCTTGATGACCCGCATCTGCAGCTCTTTCCCCTTCATCGCATCGAGGTTGCGCACGGGGCGAAGGTCCACGAGCGATCCGGGCAGGAAGGCGCGCACGCCGATGTCGACGGCCAGGCCCCCCTTGATCCGCTCCTTCACGATCCCGGTGACCGGGCGGCCGTCCGTGTAGGCCCGCTCGATCTCCTCCCAGATCTTCATCTTCTCGGCCTTCTCCTTGGAGAGGACGACGTAGCCGTCCTTGTTCTCGGTCTTCTCCAGGAGCACGTCGATCTCGTCCCCGACATTGACGTGGATGACGCCGTCCGGCCCGCGGAACTCATCGAGGTCGATGATCCCTTCGGACTTGTATCCCACGTCCACGATGACCTCGTTCGTGCTGATGCGCAGCACGCGGCCGCGGACCACTTCCCCCTCCGCCAGGGTGCGCAGCGACTGGTCGTACATCTCCAGGAGCTGCTCGTACTCGCCGCCGGTGAACTCGGCGTCGACGCCGTCCATCACTCTGAGGCGTTCGGTGCGTTTGGGTCTGGGAGAGGGGGTCAGGTCTTGCGAGACCGCGTCAAGCGATCCGAGGGCGGGGTCGTCTTTCATCTTCTGCAAATCCATGCAGGCAGGTACCTCCTTGAGATTTCGGCCGCCGGCTGCCTTTGAACCGGTCGGTCCGTGGTGTGGACGCGCGAGCGCGACTCACAAGGGTCTGTCTTCACGGGAGAGTCAGGGCGGCCCCAGAACCCCATTCCCCGACCTGCCGGATCAAGAGCAGCGAACTCACAACGATCCTGGAGTGCGTCGACTCTTGCGGCAGGATTTGGGAAGCATACTGGCCGGTCCCCCGGCTGTCAATAGGAAAAACCGTATTTTCATCGGATTACGAGGTATGGGAGGCCCGCCTCGACCCCCCCGCCTCCCCCGTCACCGCCCTGTCCCAGGCCTCCAGGAAGCGCTCGAGCTCGTCGCGCGTCCCTATCGACACCCGCACCGCATGGCTGAAGCCGTAAGGCTCCATGGGACGCACGATGACCCCCTCGCGGAGGAGGGTCAGGTGGATCTGCTCCCCCGGAAGCGGCGTGAAGACCAGGAAAAAATTGGCCACGCTCGGCACGAACTTCATCCCCCGCCGTGTCATTTCCGCTGCCAGGAAGCGGGATTCACTGGTGTTCTGCTCCCGGGAGCGCCTGATGTGCCCCTCGTCCTCCAGGGCGGCCACCGCCGCCGCCTGGGCGAGGACCGACGTGTTGAAGGGGGACCGTACCGATTCGAGGGCGTCCGCCACTTCCTTGACGGTGATGGCATAGCCGATCCTCATGCCGGCGAGCCCGTGGATCTTCGAGAACGTGCGAAGCAGGACCACGTTGCGCCCCTGGCGCAGGTCATCCATGCCGTCGGGATAGTCCGGAGCCTCGACATAGTCCCGGTAGGCCTCGTCGATCACCGTGAGGACGTGTCCCGGAACGAGGCGGAAGTAGGCCTCGAAACCTGCACGGTCCACCGCGGTCCCGGTCGGGTTGTTCGGGTTGCCGATGTAGACCAGGGCCGTCCGGTCGTCGCAGGCGGCGGCCATCGCCTCGAGGTCGTGCCTTTGGTCCTTGAGCGGCACGAGTCGCAGGGGGGCGCCCATGGTCCTCACGGCGATGGGGTACATGATGAACGACTGATCGGCGACCACCGCCCCCCGCTCCCGCGACAGGAAGGTCTTGGCCAGTATCTCGACGATTTCCGTCGAGCCGTTGCCGAGCACGATCTGGCCCGGGGGGACGCCCAGCCGGATGGAAAGGGCCTGCCTGAGGTCGTGCCCGTGGCTGTCCGGATAGCGGTGGACCCGGGGGGCGGCGTCCCGTATCGCCTGGACCGCCCGCGGGGAGGGACCGAGCGGATTCTCGTTGCTGGCCAGCTTGACCACCTGGCGCAGTCCGAGCTGCCGCTGCGCCTCCTCGATCGGTTTCCCTGGAACGTACGGGGCGATCCGGAGAACATGCTCGGGCACGCGGACCTTCACGAGGCCTCCTGCAGCAGTCGGATCTCCTCCGCTGTGAGACGCCGCCACTCCCCCGGCTTCAAGGCCCGATCGTGAATCGGTCCTATGGCGATGCGCTTCAGCTTCTGAACCCGGTGTCCGAGCCGGTCGAGCATCCGTCGGATCTGGTTCCGCCGTCCCTCGTAGAGCGTGATCTCGAGCCATGTGTTGGCCTGTCCGGAGACGCGCTCGACGCGCGCCGGCAGTGTCTTGCGGCCGTCGAGGATCAGCCCCTTCCTCAAAGCGTCCACTTCGCCACCGCTGATTCCACCCTTGACCTTCACCCGGTAGACCTTCGGGACGTGATTGACCGGGTGGGTGAGGCGGAATGTCAGATCGCCGTCGTTCGTCAGGATCAGGAGCCCCTCGCTGTTCCAATCGAGACGACCGACCGGGAAGATCCGCTCGCGCACCCCCTGGAGGAGCTCGAGGACGGTCGGCCGGCCCTCCGGGTCGGAGGCGGAGGTGATGAACCCCTTGGGCTTGTGCAGAAGGTAGTAGACACGACGCCCGCTCCCCTGCACCCTCCTCCCGTCCACGCGGACCACGTCACGCCCGGGGTCGACGCGCACCCCTTGGATGGTGATGACCTTGCCGTTGACCTCGACCCGGCCCGCCTCGATCATGCGTTCCCCTTCGCGGCGGGAGGCGACCCCTGCGTCGGCGAGATACTTCTGCAGCCTTATCCCGTCGCCAGGATCAGGAATCGTCCCCGTCGTCCTGCCGCTCGCTCTCGTCGTCATCATCGTCCTGGGCGTCCTCGCCGTTCCCGGCGTCGTCCCCGTCCTCTTCCTCGAAGGGACCCCGCGCCGCAAGCGCCTCGGAGGTGGTCCCGGCGGCCCCCGCGGCGGCCCCGCCGGTCGGGCCGCTCGCCGCCAGGACGCCGAAATCGGCCATGTCCGGCAGATCTTCGAGCGTGTTGAGCCCGAAATGCGTCAGGAACTGGGGGGTCGTGCCGTACAGGATCGGCTTGCCGACCACTTTCTTCCGTCCCAGGACCCGGACCAGCTGCTTCTCGAGAAGCGCCTCGAGAACCGAGGTCGGATCGGTCCCCCGGATCGCCTGGATCTCGGGGGTCGTGATCGGCTGGCGGTACGCGATGATCGCCAGCGTCTCGAGGGCCTGCGACGAGAGCCTCCGCCTGTTGCGCGAGCGGAACAGCGCGCGGACCCACTCGCCGATTTCGGGCCGGGTCGCCATGCGGTAGCCCCCGGCGACCTGCTGCACCATGAGCCCGCGGTCCTCCGCCTCGCAGCTCTGCACCAGGCTGTCGAGGGCCGATTGCAGGGTCTCCTTCCCGGCCGCCGGAAACAGGTCGACCAGGTCCTCGAGCGTCAGCGGCTCCTCGGCGGCGAAGACCAGCGCCTCGACGATCGCCTTGAGCCGCCCCTCGGCCGGTGTCGCGGTGGCTTCACGCATCCGCCGCTCCGTCCTCCAGGGAAGGGGGCGGGACGGACCCGTCTGCCAGGACGATCAGGATGTCCTCCTGGTGGTGGCTGGTGTAGGCGCGCACGAGGCGCAGCCGGACGACCTCGAGGAGCGCGAGGAAAGTCAGGATGCAGGCCACCCTGTCGGTCAGGCCGGCGAAGAGGAGACGGAAGTGGATCCGGCGCTCGCGCTGCATGGTGTCCATGAGCCAGTTGATCCTCTCGACGAGCGTGATCCTTTCGCGGCTGATCGGGGACGCCTCGTTCCCCGTGCGGGACAGGATCTCCCGGAAGGCGCGCAACAGGGCGAAGAGATCGGCATCGATCCCCTGCTCGCCGGCGTACTCCGCGACGGCTGCGGCCGGCCGGAGGTAGATCATCTCCATGACCGCCTCTCTCTCCTGCAGGTGCTCGGCGGCCACCCGCAGCTCCTCTCCCCGGGCGCGATGATCCTCGTCGGCCATCTCCCCGGATCCGCTCTCCGCGGCGGCCAGCTCGACCGGATCGGGCGGCAGGAGCCGGCGCGATTTCATGTGGATGAGCGTCGCCACCCCCACCAGGTGATCGCCGTTTGTCTCCGGGTCGGCCTCCTGCACCAGCGCCAGGTACTCGTTGTACTGCCGGACGATCTCGGCGACCGGGATGACCGTGACGTCCAGGGCCTCGGTGCGGATCAGGTGCAGGAGCAGATCGAGCGGCCCCTGGAAGGCGGGCAGGCGGATCTCGCCCGGGCCGACGGGCCGTCCGCCCGCGCTCCCCGGTTGAGCGGGAGCCGCCCCGTCAGGCGGCAGGACGCTCGCGCTCATGGGGACGTCCTCGTGTCAATCTTCATCGCAGCCCGCACCCTCTTCATGGTCTCCGCCGCCTCCGCTCTGGCCCGTCGCGCCCCGTCCTCCAGGACGGCGCGGACATGGTCGCGATCGTTCATCAGCCGGGCCCGACGCTCCTGGATGGGACTGAGGACCGGCTCCAGGTGCCTGAGCAGATGGTTCTTGCAGTCGATGCAGCCAATCCCGGCCCGCCGGCATTCCACGTTGACCAGATCGAGCGTGATCCGGTCCGAGAACGCCTTGTGCAGATCATAAACCGGACAGACGTCCGGATCGCCCGGGTCCTTGCGGGTTTTCCTCGCGGGGTCGGTGACCATCTTCAGGATCTTCTGCCGGGTCTCCGGCAGCGGGTCTCCCAGGTTCACGGCGTTGCCGTACGACTTGCTCATCTTTCGGCCGTCGGTTCCCGGGACGCGGGGGACCCGGGTGGTCAGGGCCTGCGGCTCCGGGAAGACCTCCCCGTACAACGAGTTGAAGCGCCTGGCGATCTCCCGGCAGAGCTCCAGGTGGGACAGCTGGTCCTCCCCCACCGGCACCTTCTCCGCCCGGTAGATCAGGATGTCGGCCGCCTGCAGGACCGGGTAGCCCAGGAAACCGTAGTTCGTCAGGTCGCGATGGGTGATCTGCTGCTGCTGCTCCTTGTACGTCGGGACCCGCTCCAGCCAGCCCACCGGCACGATCATCGACAGCAGGAGGTGCAGCTCCGCGTGCTCCGGGACGTGCGACTGCACGAAGATCGTGCACCGCTCCGGGTCGAGACCGGCCGCCAGCCAGTCGATGGCCATGTCGAGCACATGGTCCCGCAGATGGGAGGTGTCGGCGTACTCGCTCGTCAGGGCGTGCCAGTCGCAGATGGCGAAGTAGCATTCGTGCGTGTCCTGAAGCCGGATCCAGTTCTCCAGGGCCCCGACCAGGTGGCCGATGTGCATCGGCCCGGTCGGCCGGAAGCCGGACAGGACGCGCGGGCGCCTGCCTGCCTGCGCCTCCCCGGCGGGGCTCACGACGTCTTCCGGATCATCGCCCCGTGGATGATCTGCAGCGCCGTCGTGATGCGGCCGAGCTTCCGCCCCCGCTTCTGGATCGCCTGGGTGTCTTCCGACGCGGGTTGGTCGCCTCGCACCTCTTTCTGGAGCTTGTCCAGCTCGAAGGCCAGCTGTTTCATCTCGGACGTCTCGAATTTCTTGAAGGTGTTGGCATTGACCAGGATCAGCCCCTCGCCGATGTCGCGCGCCATGGCGTAGGCCGATCCCCCCATGAAATTCCCCATCCTGGCTCCTCCATGGCCGGACGGTACCGGCCGGGCCTCTAGCCGATGCCGTACCTCGGCCACTTGCTTTCGATCAGCGCCAGCGTCTCCGTCGTGTGGCGAATCTCCTCCGGCCACTCGCGCGTGAATCCTTCGGACGGCCACTTGCGCGTCGCATCGATCCCCATGTGCGACCCGTACTGCGGCAGCCGCGACGAGTGGTCGAGGACGTCCACCGGCCCCATCACGAACTCGATGTCCCGCTCCGGGTCGATGTGGTTGAGCGCCTTCCAGGCCGCCTCGCGCACGTCCTGCACGTCGACGTCGTCATCCACGACCAGGATCACCTTGCTGAACATCGCCTGGCCCATGCCCCAGATCGCGTGCATCACCTTGCGCGCGTGGCCGGGGTAGCGCTTGCGCACGGACACCAGGATCAGGTTGTGGAAGATCCCCTCCGCCGGCATGTTGATGTCGACGATCTCCGGCAGCTGCCGCTTCATGATCGGCAGGAAGACCCGCTCGATCGCCTTCCCGATGTAATAGTCCTCCATGGGGGGCGGCCCGACGATGGTCGTCTGGTAGATCGGCTGCCGCCTGCGGGTCACGCAGGTCAGGTGGAAGACCGGGTAGTCGTCGGGAAGGGAGTAGTAGCCGGTGTGGTCGCCGAAGGGCCCCTCGCGCCGCCGCTCGGAGGGGTCGACATACCCTTCCAGGACGAACTCCGCGGACGCCGGCACCTCCAGGTCCACGGTGATCCCTCGGACCATGGGGACCGGCTCGCGCCTCACGAAGCCGGCCAGGAACATCTCGTCGACATCGTCGGGGAGCGGGGCCGCCGCCGCGAACACCAGCGAGGGCTCCGCGCCGATCGCGCAGGCGACATGGAGCCGCTTGCCGCGCTCCTCCGCGCGGCGGTGGTGGTGCGCGCCGTGCTTGTGGATCTGCCAGTGCATCGCGGCCGTGGTCTCGTCGAACACCTGCATCCGGTAGATGCCGCAGTTGCGCTTGCCCGTTTCCGGGTCGTGAGTGAACACGAGCGGCAGCGTGATGTAGCGCCCCGCGTCCTTGGGCCAGCACTTGATGACCGGCAGCGACAGGAGCGAGGGGCGATCGCGCTCGACCACCTCCTGGCAGGCCGCCTTCTTGACCACCACGGGGAACAGGTCGGCCAGGTCCTTCAGCCGGGGAAGCATCTTGATCTTGTCGAGCAGGGTGGCCGGGGCCTTCCCCTCCAGGAGCGCGTCGACCCTCTCGCCGAACGAGTCGAGAGACTCGACCTCGAGGGCGATCTTCATCCTCTCGATCGATCCGAGGGCGTTGATCAGGACCGGGACGTCGTGCCCCTCGGGACGCTCGAACAGGAGCGCGGGCCCGCCGCCGGGAGACTTCGACACCCGATCGGCGATGGCGCTGATCTCGAGGTCGACGCTGACCGGCTCGCGCACGCGGCGAAGCTCGCGGCGCGCCTCCAGCGCTTCGATGAAGGCCCGCAGGTCGGCATGGGCCACGCGGCGCTCCTCAGGCCTTGCCGGAGCTGGCGGGCCGGCTCGCGGTCGCCCTGGCGGCCGTCTTGAAGGTCAGGGACACCATCCCCAGCCCGACCTTGTCGCCGCTCACGATGGGGGCGGGCGAGCCGGTCGACAGGCGCTGCCCGTTCACGAAGGTGCCGTTCAGGGCCCCGACCTCCTCGGACAGCAGGAACGCTCCGTCCTTGAGGACGATCCGCGCGTGGCGCCGCGACACGGAGCGGTTCATGTCGACCTGGGTCAGGTCGATCTCGGGGCGCGTCCCGGTCACCGGGTCGTACCGGCCGATGAGCGAGATCTCGGTGGTGATCGGGAAGTGGCGCGCGCCGCCGTCGAGCACCAGGAGCGCCATGGCCCCCTCGGGAACCTCGATTTCGGCAATCGGCTTCGGGGCGGCCTGCACGCCGTCCGCCGGGGCGGCCCCCGCCACCGGCGGAGGGGCTTCGGCCGCCTGGTCCATGTCGACCGCGGCGACCTTGGCCACAGGCGCCGACTGCCGGCCCGCCGAGGTCGCCTTACCCAGGATTTCGATCTTCCGGCTCGCCTCCTGCAGGCGGTTGCTCAGCTTCCGGAGCATGCGGACGGCGATCTCGATGTTCCCCCGGATCATCTTGTCGAAGGTGGCGCTGTTGATTTCGATCAGCTCGCAGGCGTCCAGGGCCTCGGCGGAGGCGGTCCGCGGGAGCCCCTCCAGGACCGCGATCTCCCCGAAGAAGTCCCCCTTCTCCATGATCGCGAGCTCCTGCTTCACGCCGCCGACGGCGCGGAAGATGCGCACGGCGCCCGACTGGACGACGTACATCTCGGTGCCGAGGTCCCCCTCGACGTAGATCGTCTCGCCTTTCTTGCGCTTGACCGTGAACTCTTTGAAGGGATCGGCTGCCATCGGGTGTTTGTCCGGCCGCCATGGTGTGTTGGGCCGAGAGGCGGCGATGATAATGGAAGCCAAAAGACTAAGTCAAACTTTGCCGTTACAATGCGGGCTCGATGCGGCCCTCGATCGAAGTCCCTGCCCCCGGCGATCGGAGGGTGCGTCCACGGCTCCCCCGCCTGGCGATCCTCGCCTGCGCGTGGCTTCTGTCCTCGGCCGCCGCCCGCGCCGCGCTCCTGTGGCCCCTGGAGATCCCCGGGGTGCTCCTCTCGACGTTCGGCGAGTATCGCTACGACCACCTGCACGCCGGAATCGACATCTCGACGCGCGGGGGGACCGGGTACAAGGTGCGCGCCGCGGACGCCGGCGTCGTGTTCCGCCTCAAGGTGGAATGGCGCGGCTACGGCAGGGCGCTCTACCTGAGGCACGCGAACGGCCGGGTGACCGTGTACGGACACCTCGAACGGTACGAGGACTCGGTGCTCCACCTCGAGCGCCTGGTGGCCCGCCGTCAGTCGGAGGCCCGGTCGCGCTATCCTGGCGACATCTTCCTCGACCCTCCCGTCCGCGTGCGCCGCGGTCAGGTCATCGCCTACTCGGGGGAGTCGGGGGTGGGGCTGCCCCATCTCCATTTCGAGGTGCGCGACGGCGGCGACGCACCGATGAACCCGTTCGACGCGGGCCTCCCGCGGCCCCCGGACACGCGGCGGCCGGTTCTCGAGACACTGACCATCCTTTCGGCGTCCCCCGAGTGCTTCGTCGAGGGGGAGGCCCGCGAGCAGGTCTATCCCCTGGTGCCCGGTGCGGACGGCGTGCGGACCACCGCGCGTCCCGTCCGCGTGAGCGGCCCCTTCCTCGCCCTGGCGAACGCTTACGATCCCGCCGGCGACAGCGGCCGGGCCGGAGTGCAGGGGGTCGAGATGAACATCGACGGCCGCTCGAGCTACCGCCTCGGCTTCCGCTCGTTCCGATTCGGGCAGTACCCGCAATCGGGCCTCATCTATGACCATCGCACCAGCCGCCTGGGGCCGGCGGCCTTCACGTATCGTCTGTTCCGCCTCCCGGGCAACGAGCTCTCGGCGGCGATCGGTCTCCAGGGGGAGGTGCCCCGCGACGGCTATCCGGGAGCCATCGACCTCGATCCAGGCACCCACGTGATGGAGGTCTTTGTGGCCGACAGCGCCGGCAATCGCTCGCGCGCCCGCGTCTGCGTGCAGGTGGGCCACCCCCAGGCGGCCCAGCAGCTCGCATGGCAGGAGGCGGACGACCCAGCGCACGCGTGGGCGACGTTCCGCTTCCCAGACGGCAAGCCGCCCCGGGCCGCCGCACCGGGAGCCGGTCCGAAGGACATCGGCTGTCGTCCCCCGCCGGCGCGGGTGGTCGAAGGGGAGGCCTGGGACGAAGAACGGAGCAAGTTCCGGCCGATCACCTGCAGCCTGAACAATGAGCGCTGCGTCGTCGATTCCGGCACGGCAGCGCGGCCGAGGGCGCTCCGCGTGCGGGAGGTGCGGGACGGCGCCCCCGGTCCGTGGCGCCTTCTTGCCGGCTCGACGGCGAAGGGTCCCGATGCCGGCGAGCCCGCGGCCCGGGTGGACGCCTGGCCCGCCTTCCTGGACGTCCTGGTGCCGGCCGAGGTCTCGGGAGGCGCATCCTTCCTCCTCGCGGCCGGCACGTCCGCCACGCCGATCCTGCCGCTCGCCTACCGGACCGACAGCCTTTGGGGAGGGGCGGTCGCCTACCGGGACCTCTCCGGGCGCTCACCGCTCTCGGTGGCCGGCGGCGGACAGCGGTCCCCTGCCCGCCCCCTCGTCCTGGACGTCCGATGGAGCGAGCCGGGGCAGGCCATCCAGTACCAGGGGCCCGGGTTCACCCTGGGCCTTCCGGCCGGAGGCAGGTTCTTCGCGGGACCGCTCGCGGTCCGGACCGAGCCGATCGCCGGACCGCCATCGCTGCCGGCCGTCTCCGAAGCGGTCGACGTCCTCCCCGAAGGGGAAGCGCTCGACGAGCCGGCGACGCTGGCGTTCGATCTCGTTCCCGAAGCCGTCCCGCCGCAGTCGCTCGGAGTCTATCGCTACGATGCGAGCCGGGACCGCTGGGGCTTCGAAGGCGGGGACCTCGATGCCGGAGAGACCCGGATGACCCTGCGTTTCAGGAGATACGGGCGCTTCGCCCTCCTGCAGGACGCCGCCCCTCCCGCGATTCTCGAGGTGCGGCCGGCGCCGGGAGCGCGCGCCCAGCCGCGCCGGCTGGCGGTGCAGGCCCGCGTGGAGGAGGAGGGAAAGGGTCTCGACTTCAACGGCGTGACGATCGCCGTGGACGACCGGCCGCTCGAGACGGAATTCGATCCGGACCGCGGCCTCGCGAAGGGTTTCGAGCCGCTGACGCTCGGACCGGGCCGGCACCACATCCGCGTGGAGGCCGTCGATCGGGCCGGCAACCATTCCGCCGTCGTGGAGGGGGATTTCGACGTCCGCTAGTGTCGCGTCACCGAAGTGTTGTTGACGCCGAGACCGACGATGCACCCCGCCTGCAAGGCGCGACGAGGGACAATATCCAGCATATTCGACCGAGGAGCAACGCCGCAGGCGGGGATGCAGCGACGGTCGAACGTAACAAGACTTCGGTGACGCGGCACTAGAGGACGATCGGCTCACCGGGCGCGCCGCCGCCGTCTCGACCCGGGCGGGAGCGGATGCTATAGTCGATGCGTGATGAACGGACGCTGCGGCATCCTGGCGCTCGTCGTGGTGGCGACGGTTTCCGGCGCGGGGGCCCAGGAGGGGCCCGCTCCGGCTCCCGCGCTCACGGCCTCCCCGACCCCCGATGCCCAGGCCGTCGCCACGCCGGCCCCGGCGCCGGACTGCAGCGCCCGGCCGCTGGATTCGGAGGAGCGCGACACGCTCCTGCGCCTTGCGTGGCGCACGCTCGAGGGTCACCTGACCCATCAGCCCATCAAGGACGCCGACCTCGAGGCGTTCAACTTCACGCCCTGCCTCACGGTGCGTCGCGGCCTGTTCGTCACCCTGAAGAAGGGCGGGACCATCCGCGGCCTGCAGGGCGACATCGAGCCGTCACGCCCGCTGTATCAACAAGTGATCCTGTTCACGCGCCGGGCCGCCACGCGCGACCCCCGCTTTCTGCCGCTCACGGACGCGGACCTGGGCGAGAGCCTGATCGAGATCGAAATCATCGGAGCGCGCACCAGGATCTCGGGGCCGCCCGACCTGAGCCTCGACGGCCGGGGGATCTTCCTGGAGAAGTGGGGACGCCGGGCGCTCTTCCTGCCCGCGATCCTCGCCGAGCAGCACTGGACGCCCGAGAGGATCCTCGACGAGCTCTGCGCGCAGGCCTCGTTGCCCAAGGGGTCGTGGTCGCAGTCGGCCCGCATCGAGCTGTTCGCGACAGAGAAGATCTCGGGACCGCGGCCGGCCGGGCCCCCGGCTGCCCCGCCGTCCCCTGCCGCGCCCGTCGAGTCGCCCCCGCAAAGCCCGGGGGCCTCACCGCCCCGCGGCCAGGAACTCGGAGCGGCTCCTAGCGGCGGCGCTCGTACGACAGCGGAACGATCGAGGACTTGAAGGAATCCAGGAGCTGGTCGATCTCGGTGGCGAGCTTCGCTTCTTTGTCCGGGTTGGGATTCGTGCTGTCGGCCCCGAGGGCGCGACCGTGGGCCAGCGCCAGGATGTAGTACTCGACGTCCTCCCGCCCTCCCCAGATGACCTTGACCTTGAGAGGGCCCTCGCCCAGCCGGTTCTTGATGGTGTCCACCCACCGCCCTTCGACGGACCACGTGTCGGCGTACTTCTTCCACTGGCCGCGCTGGACCTGCAGCGCCTCCGGAGACACCTCGAACTCGCCGCACCAGCGCAGATATTCCTTCATCTTCTTGAGCAAAGCCTCCTGGTCCTCGAGCCGCTCGTTCTTCTGCGCGCGCTTGTAGATCACCACGATCTGGATGTTGTCCCCGGGGGGGCCGCTGCGCAGGCGGAAGTGGCCGGTGTACGGGTCCTCGGGATTGGTCCCGATGACGCCCGTCGGGAATCGCCCCTGCGCGCTGGCGGCGATCGGAGCGAACTCCCATTCCTTGCGATTCGGCACCGCCTTCGCGAAGTTGAACGTGATGTTGTTGTACTTGGTGAGAAACCGCTCCAGCCCTCCGACGACATTGGAGTACATGAACAGGTCGTAGGTGTTGTCGGGCATCTTCGCGGACTGTCTCTGTCCCGCGGCATCGAGATACGAGATCTCGATGCCCGGGAAGGTGATCTCGTTCAGACGCCGGGCGAGCACGAGCTCGTTGGGGATGACGGCGTACATGCGGTTCTTGAAGGTCGGCATGCTGGCGTAGAAATTGTTGCCCTCGACCTTGCGGGACGAGGACTGCTCCCCCGTGGCCTCGGTGCCGATCTCGCGCTGGTAGGTCTCCTTCACGCTCACCCCGTCGGGGTAGGTCTGCTTGAAGGT
>Ga0070694_100000310_pt1 | contig 26232 bp, 25 predicted proteins | sample KBSK1251metaG_FD_65470 | JGI IMG/M metagenome (GOLD analysis project Ga0070694, IMG submission 65470) | Corn, switchgrass and miscanthus rhizosphere microbial communities from Kellogg Biological Station, Michigan, USA - KBS K1-25-1 metaG | ecosystem: Host-associated > Plants > Roots >...
TGCTTGGTCCAGCAAATTTTCTGCGGGTTCGTAGCTCAGCCAGGTAGAGCGTCTGGCTCTTAACCAGTCAGTTATTCTGGGTTAAAATGTCGAGGGTCCGAATCCCTCCGAACCCGCTAAAAATGTCATAACTAGCCCATTTGCCTGTAAATACTCATACTGTTATACAGATTCTTGTCAAGGCGGCCAGCTGTCAGGCCCGTAAAAAACAAGAACAAGAATCAAAGAAAAAATTCAAAATCCAAATTTAGACCCTTAGCAGGCCACGGAACCCCCTCGCGGCAGAGTAGGATTCTGCACCGTTGTGATACACGAAAACTCTGCCGTAACGGTAATCAGCAAAGAGAGCGCCGCCGAGTTTTCTAATATCAGAAGGGGTTTTGACCCAGCTCGACGTCTTCGTATCGAAATTTCCAAGTTTCTGCAACTCTCGATATTGTTCTTCTGTTAAAAGCTCAATGCCCATGCCAACCGCCACATCAATTGCGTTATTTTTTGGTTTAAACTCTTTCCTTGCCTCGAGCGCTTCACGATCGTAACAAAGACTTCTGCGGCCTTTAGGACTTTCCGCTGAACAATCATAAAAAATGTATTCGCCCGTCCTTTTATCATAACCAACAACATCCGGTTCACCGCCAGTTCTTTCCATTTCATTGAGTGACCACAGTTTTTCAGTATTAGCGTCCAACTTTGCTTGCACTTTGTCCCATTCAAGACCATTATGGCGGTTCATGTTTTTCTCAAAGCGGGTTTGCAATGCTCTGAATAATTCTTCACGTTGTTCTGATGTCAACTCTTTGTTGATCTTGGGCATAATCAGAGTATTCATTCCAAGTTTATAAAAATCACCCACATGACGTTTACAATACATCTGATCAATAGGTTAACTTTGAGAACTTGAAGTCCACTTCATGACCACATAAGATTTTCCAACACCTGGCAAATAGGGCGAATCTCTTAATACCTAGTCGTCGTGCGTACTTCGTGTCTAGTCTTGAAACTGTTGTTGACACGATACTTGGCAGATGGAAAAGTCAAATTTTATACGCCGGCGTCAAACTGGGAATCTTTGAGTCGATTCAGAAAGAACCAAAACATGTTTCCGAAATCGCAGAAGAACTGAGTCTCGACCCTTCGCTGGCTTACCGGCTGTTAAGAGCCCTTGCTTCCATTGGATTCTTGAAGGAAAACGATTCTCACGGTTTTTCCATTTCGCCATTAGGAGAACTTGTTCGCAAAGATCATCCGCAGACACTAAGAGGTGTCATATTACTGGAAGAGGGTCCTGAACATTACGCCATCTGGAAGCACTTGCCGTCAATGATAAAGGACGGCAAACAAGATGCGTTTCTCCGGGAATTCGGTGTCAGAATCTTCGATTACATCACAAAGAAACCCGACTATGCAGAAGTATTCAATTACGCCATGAGCAGCTACTCTGCAACTCACACGGGATGGGTGCTTGAGGCACTAAAGGGTTACGACTTCTCTGAAATCCGGACCATCTGTGATGTCGGGGGCGGTCATGGACACTTGTTATGCAACCTCCTTTTGGAGCACCCACAGCTAGAAGGAACGGTACTTGAACTGGAATCCACGATTAGGAATAAGGATTTGCTTTGGGCGGGAAAAATGGGACTGGCGGATCGCTGCAACTATCTTCCCGGAGACATGTTTAGTGCAGTGCCAAAGTCTGACGCGTATGTCATGAAAATGATTCTGCATGACTGGAGTGACGGGGAATGTGTCAAGATCCTGTCAAATATTCAAAGAGCTGCTCCTGAAGGTGCTAAAGTGTTCATCGTCGAGCATGTCGTCCCGGGCCCGGAAACTCCGCACTTTTCAAAGCTCTTTGACATCCACATGATGTGTGCCCTTACCGGGAGAGAAAGAACGGAAAAAGAATATGCAGACCTGCTCCAGGAGGCAGGACTTGACTATGTGCGAACTCACTATCCGCCATCGAAATCCATAGGTGTGATCGAGGGAATAAAGCGATAAATCCTCTACCTTAGTTTAATTTGCTCCTAAACAGCCAGAGTCATCGAGATGTAGGAATATACCAGCGGGTCGACTAGTTACCAGAATATCTGCTCACAGTCACAATGTCCACCAAACTTTGTAGTCCTCCCGCATTTCGGACACGTGTGTGGAGGTTCGACTTGTTCCTGTTCTTCATCGAACATGATCAACCTTGGTCAGTATGGCATATAGATGATCTCCATAACAATGAAGACCATCTCCATTTTGGAAGGTCATGAAATTATTCATCGCCCCTACTTCTTGCTGCGGGATCTATGACTTGTTCCTGCTTTTACGTCCCAGCTCTCCATCTACCACCGCTTGGCCCGCTCAGCTTTATATACGAAATATGTAGAAGAATATATTATTGGTCTTTGAGGCTTTTGACGCAGAAAGCATTGCTGCAGGAGTCGCCATTTTTATCGTTCTAGTTTTCATTGCAAGGGGTATCCGAGTTGTACGTCCGACCGAACGAATGGCGGTGGAAAGGCTCGGCAAGTATGAGAGAATCAAAGACCAAGGCATCACGTGGATCATTCCTTTTATTCACAAAAGCATCTTCGTCAACATTACAGAGCAGATGACGGATGTCGAAAGTCAGGAAATCATTACAAAGGACAACCTCAACGCACGAGTAGCCGCTCAGGTTTATTATAAAGTAAGGGAGGACGACCAGTCGGTAAAGAACGCCCTTTACAAGGTTAACGATTACCGAGCGCAGATCATTGCTCTTGCAAGGACGACCATGCGCAATGTGATAGGTGACCGTGATTTCTCAAACGTCAATAGCAAGCGAGGCGAGCTCAACGCAGAAATAATGTTGCAAATTCAAAAGCAGATCAACGAATGGGGGCTCGACGTGGTTAGAGTAGAGGTAAAGGAAATCGATCCACCGAAGGAAGTCCAAGAGACAATGAACGCCGTAATCCAAGCCAACAACAAGAAAGTTGCCGCAATTGACCTTGCTCAAGCACTGGCCACCCAGGCAGACGGTGAAAGGCAGGCCGCAATCAAGAGAGCAGAGGGATCAAAACAGTCGGCGATTCTTGAAGCGGAGGGTCAAGCAAACGCGATAAAGACTGTTGCAGAAGCTGAAGCCTCCAAGATCCGGTTAATAGCAGCTGCTGACGCAAACAGAATTGAAGTTGTAAATAGGGCTGCAAAAGAATACTTTAAGGATAACGCGATTACTCTGAAACAACTCGAAGTTACGCAAGAGTCTATGCAGGATAACACAAAGTTTGTGATCGTAGAAAAAGGGACCAACCCGACGCTAGTGTTAGATAGCGGAAATGCCAATGTAACGCCGATCAAACCAAAGATTCAGACTACATCATAATGCGCAGGAGATCTCGCGCGCTACCGAATTAGAATAGTACCGCGTGCAACATACACCAAGCATTTAGTATACCGCACTTTGGTAGTCTTGCCGGCCTCCGTTGTCTATGGGATTGTTGCTAAATTTTGAACTGACAATTCCGGTGACAGCCTGAATCAGCCGCCTTGGCGCAGTAGGCTTTACGACTATATCGTCTATCTGCGAGGACGGGAAGACTTTGCTAAATTCAGATTTGCTTATTTCAAAGTCTGTGAGCAAAACTATCCTGATCTCAGCGCATAGCTTTCTTATACGACGTGCAAATTCAAATCCTGTCATGCCCGGCATCCGGGCATCAACGATGATCACTTGATAGCGCCCAAGATCTTTCTTGAACTCTTTCAGCGCCTTCCCTGGTTCAGGAAAACGCTTCACGACAAACTGGTTTTGCGACAATATCCAGGTAACAACCTTTGCCGCGCCGGCGTCATTGTCTACCAACATTACGTGCCGCTTCACCCGTCCCTTCAAATTGCGCCTCTCGGCAAAAGTCACTAATAGGGGGAACAAACCATCCAATATAAGATTTATGGGGATTCGAACTCCAGATTCAACACCCTGCGCATGATTTAGACGGTAAATATCGCCTTGACCTGGTACATACCCATAAAACGAGCGCGTTTACGCTGTCTCTATATTCTCGAGTACTGTGCCAAACGATTCTGAGGCTTTCTCGAACATTTGTGTGGCGTCATAGTACTCGCCTGATTCCATCAGGGATCTTGAACCATTTGCAAGTGTAGTTATGATATCGATTTCTGCTTTTATCGAATTAATATCCTCAGTCATGTCCCCGTCAGCATTTGCAGCTTCCAGTTCCGAGAGAAAGTCCTGCCTAAAATCTTCCACATCAGTGAGGAGAGAGTCAAGTCCGTCTCCAACACTTGTCCTCGCACTGTCGCAGTAAATCAAGGTGTGGTCAGCCAATGAATCCTGCAAGGCGCCGTCGCCCTCAGTCCCAGATGCTGCCTCGCAAGCGTATGCGACCAGGTTCAAGCCAGGGTCAGCGGTGGCGCTAATTTCGTGGACCAGCTCCGGTCTATTGCAGTATTCTCCTACAAGCAAGTCCGCCGCAATCTTGTACGTTTCGTTTCTTCCCGGGCCACTCGCTACAATTGTCTGTATGCCATCGTTGATAGAGTTGCACTCCTCAAAATCCTCAGGGCTAACTTCTGTTGGCGCTATCTTTGATTCGTCTATCGGTTCTTCTGCTAAGATGCTGGGGCTGGGCGATTGATTGCCAAGTGGACTACCCAGAGGAGAGAAGGGAGAGAGAAGAATTGCAAGGAAAACTAGCGATCCAAGCACAGCTGCCATTCTAATAGCAGACATGATAACTAGACAACACCTACGTCCAAAGTATATGAATACTTGTCAGAAAAAGAAATGAAAAAGTAAGGGAAAGAAGTCGTTCGACTACTCGTCGTCTTCTTCCTTTTCAGCATCCTTGTCAGAGCTCTCGAGATCTCAGCTTGCTATTACGTTTATCACTCTTGCATCTACGTTGTTGCCCTCATTGCTTTCGTTGACGTCATCCTCGCTATCCAGCTTGACAATCACGTATGCCTGTCCTGGATCTGTGTCTTCTGGCAATTCATATTTCACAACTAGTAGAGTGTCCTTACCAGACTTGATAGCCTTACCTTCCTTCTGTCCAACTAGAATGTCGCTCCCATCTAGTACATCGTCTTCTGACAGATAGACGCTTACCATGTGCTTGCCAGCGTTTCCGGTTCCGATATTTTCTTCAACAATCCATGCCCTGCGCTCTTCACCAGCAGGGATGTTAGGCCACGTAAAGAAGAATTCTGGCGTCAAATCCGCCTCTCCAGTAGACCCAGCTCGGAGTCTAAAGTGGGCGTCGTCTGTTAATGTCTCGCCTGTCGTAATTATCTCTGCTAGGGCGTCATGCTCTCCAACAGTCAATTCAGTCTTGTCAATGGCTATCTTGAACTTGCCGGATAGTTTTGTTAACAAATACCCATCCGTCTTTATCTTGATAGACCCGTCAACAAAGACAAAGGCTGGATCAGATGTAAGGACATTGCCGTTGCCGTCGAACTCCAAGACTTTCTCTTCTGATGTTCCTTCGTCAAGGGTTATCCTGATCTTATTCAGAGGGTTCCCGGTATCTAGGTTAAAGTGTAAGCGCAATATCTGGTTGTTGCCGTCGTCTATCCTAGAGTTGACAGGCACTGCCCAGAGGTTCGCATTTGAGGCTGCGGCTGCAGACTGGAGAGATGAGATCATCCCAGTGCTTGCAATACCTAGGGTGAGTAAAATCACTACACTAATTCTCAGGATTTCAGCCCGCGAATTAAGTTTGGCCATCTCGAATAATCGCTTAGTGTATTGGATCCATCGGATATAGGCGACAGTACGTATGCTCTCCTCCAACACGGCATCTTATCTCACATGACATGCACATTTTTGGAGAATGCCGTTCTCCGGGAACTCTTTATCAAGCTCCAGCTTTTCTGAGGAGACCTGATGTCGGACAGTCATTATCTCTCGAGGTTCAACTTCGAATTGATAGCTGTCGCCATCGATACAACGGATTCACAGATTTCAATTCAACAGCCGCTGCTCTCAATCATACTTCCTGTCTTTAATGGAAGAGACAAGATTCGGAAGACCCTGCAAAGTCTCAGGTTGAAGCTTGACCAGCTAGTGCCCGAGATTGAGGTGCTTGGTAAGCAGAACCAAGAATTGACTACTTCGTAGCCATATCCTCCCTACGAAATAATCGTCGTAGACGACGGTAGCGTCGATGACACAAAGATGCTCGTCGAGAGGATAATGGGGGAAAACCCGGATATACAGCTCGTAAGATATCAAATCAACAAGGGATAAAAATGCAAAAAGTACGGGTGGGCAGGACTATGCGAAGAGCTCGGAAAACATCCTGCCTTTTTCTGTGGTTCTGTACGCGACAGTATCTTCGTGCTCCATCTCCTCCATCATACCAGAGCTCATTAGGAACGACAAATGCTTTTCAAGCTGGTAAAAGTTGATTCCAGCACCGTACATCAAGTGCGTTTTTCTTATTGGCACCTGCGCAGCCTGGAGCATCTTTAGAAGAATCTGCACTCTGTCGCGCCTCGTGGCTTTTTGGTTTGGTACTTCAAATGGGTTTATGGGATTAACTCTTATTTCCTTATCAAATCGTGATGGGGCCTCTGATTGCACCATGGTCGGCAGCGAAAAATCGTATTCGGCACGCGGTCGGGTTGTGAACTGTGTTCGGGTTGCCATCGCTTGTCAAGAACTGTGAACGGAGAGTTTGTATTTAAGCAGCCAAAATTTTCACTGCAAGTGTAACCTTGTTCTGACAACTAATCTTTGCCTGCTGATAGGTATTAGCTGGCAAGCTAAAGAATGCCAGCACTTCTTGCGGATAACCAATAGTTTATTTTTTTTCTTTCGTCGTCGTCTAACAGCCGGTCATATTCCTTGGATAGCCGCTCAAGCATCTGGTCAAGAGTGTATCCTTCCTTCCTGGCCTGTTCCATTTCCTGGACCGTGGATTCGTGCTCCTTGAAATACTGCTGGCGCCTAACCGATTTCTCCACCTCCTCAAAGAGGTTTCCTACTTCAACGAGCTGCCTGACATCTGTATCAAGCATTTCCAAGAGCCTGGCTACCCTCTTTCTCCCCCTTAACACCCATCTCTCTCTGGCAAAGTCAAGCGTGACTTGTTTTTTCACCAGGCCAATTTTTTTCAGCGTAGTGAGGTGTTTCTCGACTGTAGGAGCCTTGACGGAGAGTTCCCGTGCAAGAGATGTGACCCCCGATCCGGCCTCTGCATCAAGGAGCGACCTTAAGATTTCTAGCCTCTTTTTCTGACCTAAAATAGACAGCGTCAAGTCAATGTCCGTTTCCTTCCACGGCGTCCCGTCTGCAGGTCTCTTTTTCGTCAATGCCAGCTACCTTGCATAGGAAAGTGCACCAACATCTACTTTGTGCTTCGGCATCGATTCCCTAGACTGCAATGACCCTATTTCACGATCTCTTGATCTGCTTTAGGACATTTTCAAGAATACCAAGCGGCTTTCTGTTGCCTTCTGGCAGTTCTACCATTCCCTTTGCAATCTGCCTGATGCCAGCCGCAAATTCGCTGTCCGGGTATAGTTCTAGAAAAATGTACGCGTCTTTCCGGTTTGCCCCGCCGTAAGACTTTCTCACAACGGGATCCTCCTTTATCTTGGCGACGCAAGGAGCCTCGAACGCTTTTTCCACAAGTGAGACTAGTTTGTCGGAAATCTTGTCGGTAGTTATTCTGTTGATAATGAAACCAGCAGGCTTGCAGTCAAAGACGTGCCTCGCAAGGCGGGCAAGGTCAATTCCACTTTCGACACATAGCGAGAACTCGTCTTCACTCAAGATCATCATAAGGTAGTTGCTCAGGCCCAGGGCAAGAAACGCAGAATCGCCCATGGGAAACGGTATGTCGATGAAGAGAAAATCGCACTTTAGTTCCTCCAGCTTTTTTGCAATCCTTGCAGGACCCAGATCGAAATACGACTCTACTCCAAGCCCCGAAGGGAGCAAGTAGAGGTTTTCGATATCAGTCTTGTAGAGCGCTTCGTTGGTGTCCATGTTATTGCTTATCACGTGGCTGAGAGTAGTCTTGCCAACTTTGGCGCCAGTGATAGTTTCCATGGCCTTGCTTGGGTCTGCATCAAATACTACTACCTTTTTGCCAGCCCTTGCCAGGGCAACAGCGACGTTGGCCTGAAGCAGCGTCTTGCCAACTCCGCCCTTTGGAATCGTAAAAGTGAATATCTTCACCGTCAGTTGTGGAAGAGAATGTTATAAAAGATGTGGATACTTTAGCTAGCGAGCTAAATTTTACCGCTGTGATACCTCGTTCCTGCCAGAGCCGAACCTGTCAAGCAATTCCGACGCGCTGAGTGCAGTGTCTAGGTTTCTGCCAAGCATCCTTTCAAGCTCCTCAATCACCGGCCTAACCTTTTCGGCCTCGCCTGCCACTGGGTCACTCTTACCAAAGAGGGCCTTCGCAGGGTTGTTCATCTTTTTCCTCCGGCTAGTGCTTGCTAACTTTAGTCCAACGCCGATTCCCACCGGAACTCCAATTGCCACAAGACCTGCGATTACTTGGTTTTCCCGGGCGAACTTGATTATCGCTCCTTCTGTTGGGGGCATCGCCACTACAGAAGCGGGCTCTTCCTGACCAGACGTGATTGATGCTGTTGGGACTGACGATAGTGGGACCTGCCCGTAATAGTACCCAATGCCTATCGACTGAACGTCTGAAGACGCGGTCAGGCGAACGTCTTTGATTTCAACCTCGCGGTCAAACACATAGGCCGTAGCTTGGTTAGCTTCAGCGCCTATAGAATACTGACGCCCAGAAGAGCCAAAGTGAAGCTCCAAGCCAACCATGTCCAATGTGGCATTTATCCAGATGCCTACGACGGGCGCGGTCGGAGTCGGGCTATTCGCACCTGCAGCTCCAGGGATGCTCAGCAAGTGGATTTCTGAAGGCGGCTCGATGTCCACTCGCTTAACTGCGGTAAACGTGGGTTCGCTGACTTCAAATGAAGACGGGTCCTCTTGTTTTGTCTCGCTGTTATCTATCACTTGAACCAGCGCCGTGTTGTTGACAGTAACCGAAACATCGTCCCATTTGACTAGAGCGCCCTGCGAATCGAATATCCCCAGTCGGAAGTTCAGCCTTGAAGCATCTTCTTCTATCTGTGGAGCGACAAACGACGCATTCAGAAGTGAGCTCTTTTCCAGTGTAACGAGCGGCCCGCCCATCTGTTCCCATCGGAACTCTTGGTAGCCACTTTCGCCAGCCTGGTAGTGACCTGCAAGTTGAACTACAGACCCTTCGAGGACAACTTGGTCCTGTCCTGCTGAAATGATGGGCTCGATACTAATTTCATTTTGCACATTAATGACTGTGACGAGCACAGCCCTTGTAACCGCATGGCCTTGGCCGTCGGCGACCTTTAGCTCAAATGAAAGGACCGTGTCCGAGGAAACCTCCGGCGCGTTAAACGAAAGCGTGGCCATGTTTTTTCCTGAAAGGACTGCACCGGGTCCGTCCGTCTGCGTCCACAAGTACTTTAGAGGATCACCATCAGAGTCAAAGGCAGAAGCAGCAAGCACGACGTGTGTTCCTTCGTTGACGGTTGCCCCTGCAATCGTTCCAATCTCAGGCGGTGAATTTCTGGGGACTAGTTCATTCTTTACATTTATCACTACAATGTCAGAGGACTGGCCGCCTTCAGAATCAGTTACCACGAGCCTAAAGGACATGCGCGCGCCAGATTCGTCCACAGATGGCGCGTCGAAATGTGCGGTAGCAGTGTTTGCGTCACGGAGCGTGACGATAGGACCTTCGATCTGTGTCCATTTGAAGGACATCGCTTCCACTGGGCCGGTACTTGCTCTACCATCAAGGTATACTATCTGCTCCTCCTGGACCGACTGATCAAAACCTGCGCGGGCATTGAGCTTTATGGGGTAGAAATATCCCACCGTGACGGTTCCCGCCTGTCCACCGTCTGAAGACACGTAGACTTCATCAAGGACAACCCCGACCGGGAACGTGACAAGGGAACTGCTTGACTGGCTTATGTCAAGCGCGTACCATTTATCGCCGATCCTAAAGTAGGCGAAAGGATCAACAAGGTTTGCATCGGCAGAGATCCAAAGAGCTGAGACTTTACTGCTCGGACTGGCCACTTCCAGGACTTGAACTTGATCCTGCGAAAAGCTCGCACTGTAGACTTTGCTCGGAGCAGGCAAGTCTGGCTGAATTGTGATTCCATCCGGGAGTGCAGTTTCCTTTGGGAGGACAGACCTTGCATATGCCGTCGCGTCGCCGAGGTTCTCGATATATCCAACCAGGCCCCATGGTCCGTCGTTTTCGACTGTCGCATCAGAGACTACAGTCGGTTCAGAAAATTCAATGTTGATGACCTCGGGCTGGATGGGGCACCTGAATTGAGCGCCACCGGATTCGAAACTCAGCAGATATCCGCTGACCTCATGGTCAAATCCTACAAGAACGGAAGTTACGGGGACCGGCGGGATGGCAATAGAGACCGAACCAAGCGGCCCGGTAGAACCAATTGCTGCGGCATCCGGAGGGAGGGAGCTCGGGCCTGTAACTTCCGCTCCAGCCGGAACGTTGCATGAAGGAACACTTCTCAAATTAACGTATCCAACGGTGCCGACACCACCAGACCAGTCGTCTACCTCGAACCTTGCATTAGTGATATTCACGAAAGAAGGAAAAGTCAGGAGCGCACCTTCGTCAATCTGAACGTTGTAATGATATTCTTGACCTTCAATTTCGAAAAACAGGATTGGAGATACAAGACCAGCATCTGCAGTCACAAAGATAGATTTTGTCGAATCTGGAACAGACAAGCCAATCGATTGCGGCCCCGGCTGTGAAAAAACCACGGCGACGCTGCCAAAAGGCTCGTTGTTTTCAGGTGCGACTACGGTTCCTGGTGGGAGCAGATTTGTGACTGGACTGGATTCAGTGGTAGACCAAAGGATCCCTAACTTCAGAAGCTCTTCGACGTTGGCCGGTGCAGGCTCCATGCCGACTCCCGCGTCTGAATAAGCCTGAAAATAAACCCTCCCCCCGGCCGACTCGTAGCTGTACGCAAACACGTTCCCGCTCTCATATATGGCCAGCGGATCTGCTTCTGATTCTAGATCGTTTACCCACATTGCACCAAACTGCTCGCCCGTCTGCGACCTTAGCGGAGCTCCTGCAAGCAGGTTCGAACCGAACGGACTGTTTGAACTTACTGTTGCGTTATCCCCAAACCCGGAAAATCCCAATTCCTGGGCGCCCAACCAGTCGTGATTTGTTGCAAGATCCAGCGACTCAGCGGCCGCAGAAAGATAAACAAGCCCGCCTCCATTTTCGACATACTCGATAATATCAACTACCCCCTGGCTGTCGATGCTTCCGTCAAGGATAATCACGTTATATGCACCGGGGTCGGAAGGAATAACAGAATTTTCTGAAATAGAGTACCCTTCGTCTTCAAGTATCTTGATAATGGGAGAATCTGATGCACCAACGTATAGCACCAGGGGTTGAGCCTGTGAATAGACTTGTTGATAACTTGGTATGTAGAGACTCGAACCTATGGCAAGGGCAATAACAATCAGCATGAAAACTCTGACCCCAAATAAGGCCCGGTGTCTCAGAGAGGAGATAATCCCATTTCGCGTTATATATCATTATCTAACAAGTACTGCTTTGAACTTTCTGAAAGGATATTATATAATCCGGGCTTCTAGGGCTTGAGGCTCAGGGCAATCAGCCTCTTCCACGGCCGGTCCGAGAATATTTGGGGATCGTATCCCTTGATGTTTACCTTCTCAGATGCCCTTTTTGTGAGAAACAGAACGAGACTTGCAAGAGAGCGCCAAATCCTGCTATCCGGGTTCGACGTAAATGAATTGAGTGCCCAGGTGGCTGCTGAATACGCTCTAGGATGATGCTTCAGCGCATATTCAAGCAACAGGTCTTTTGAACTTGAGATGATATAGAACGCATGCTCAAAGACTTGGTCATTTGACGCATAATCCTTGCATGTCGCTTCAACCTTGCCCTGACGCATTGACTGCATTATAGAGTCAAGGCTGTTCTCTGATTCGATAGCGTTTACGCATTTTCCCATGGTAGATAGCACATGAGAATCGCTTCCAGCAATTGATTTCATGTTATGTTCCTTTGCAAAACGCTCGGCAATGATGTTTGAAAATCGGTCCACATTATTGCTGTTAAAGGATTCCAACATATCGCACTTTCCGGCCTTCTCCCTTATCCCGTTTGTCACCGCAAAAGGGTGGGCAGCACAGGAAATTGCGTCTTGTGTTTTTATCTCATCGAGCGTTTCTTCTAGAGTCATATCCGGACGTATCCTCCGGTGTAATCCGTATGCCAGCACATGGCCTTGACTATCTATAGTGATTTCCTCGGCGGGGTAGATCTTTATGGATTCAAACTTGCTGTGGTCGTTCCTGTACTCCAGAATCTGGCGGTATCCATCTAGCGTATTATGATTGGTGACGAACAAAACCTCTATTCCTTTTTGCAGGGCAGCGTTTAGCTGGTCTTCGATTCTGATTCCGCAATCAAAAGGAAGTCTGACAGAAGAATTCTGGTAGTTTGAGAACAGATTGTGGCAATGAAGCTCTGCATTGAGGAGTTTAGCCATAGTTTTCCTTGACCAGCGCCTAGAAGTTGATAGGGCACCCGCCCATATATAGCTGTAAGTCAGGATCTTTTACACTACCTCATATAGGCTTGAACTCCGGGCCTCAAAAACAATTAAAACGAGCCGACTAGTTTGTTCAGCGTCTGACTTGCTGCGCCCCATCAAGTTTTCAAAGTCTACTGCAATATTCTTCCTTCTTGCATTTGTCCCGGTGGCCGTCGTCCTAGAGTTCATACACGCTGATCACATTACATTGTTCGTGGTTGCCGCCATCGCGCTCATTCCTTTGGCAAAGCTAATAGGCGACTCAACCGAGCACCTTTCGACTCATTACGGCGCGACCGCGGGCTCTCTGCTCAACGTGACCTTTGGCAATGCGGCAGAAATAATCATTGCAACCGTGGCGATAAGCGCGGGCCTGTTGGATCTTGTGAAGGCGTCGATTACCGGTGCAATAATAGGAAACATTCTCTTGATATTCGGACTGAGCATCGTTACGGGTGGATTCAAGTTCAAGGAGCAGCGTTTCAGTAAAGAAAATGTGGGCTTTCAGTCGTCCATGCTCTTTCTCGCCGTGATCGGGCTGGCTGTTCCCACAATCGTTTCTTTTACCATGCTTCCCGGATCCGAGAACGAGCAGAATATCCAGCTGCTAAGCGATTCACTCGCCATCATTCTGCTTATCGTCTACATTCTTGGGATCATCTTTACGTTCTTTACTCACAAGCATCTGTTCAGCCAGGCTGACGCTATTAAATCCGACGGGCGCGAGGAAGAGGTCCACGCTGCCCACTGGAGTAAGAAAAGGGCGTTTCTGCTGCTAGCAGCAAGTATGGCCGGCGTCATTGTAGTCAGCGAGATACTTGTGGGTTCGGTTGAAGAAACAGGCGAGCAGCTAGGATTTGGAGAATTGTTTGTTGGCGCCATAATTGTAGGTATTGTCGGAAACGCGGCAGAGCACAGCAGCGCCATAATGTTGGCGAGAAAGGGCAAGATAGAGCTTTCAATAGGAATCGCGGCTGGCTCCGGCACCCAGATCGCACTGTTTGTGGTACCTATCCTGGTATTTGCCGGCATTGCTCTTGGACAGCCTTTCAATCTGGTCTTTACACTCTTTGAGCTGGCCGTGATATTTCTGGGTGCAATAATACTCAATCTAATAGTTCATGACGGCAAGAGCAACTGGTTTGAAGGAGTCATGCTTACGGCAGTCTATGTCATTATCGCAATTGGCTTTTTCTTCATAGGATAAGAAAAGTAAAGGAGCCTGAACTCATCGACTATGACAGTTCGAACCATGTTCCGACGGATGAGGCAGTAGTCACACTCGCCTTTGGAACATAATCAGTGCGTAAGTGACCCATGAGATTCCAGATACATGGAGTTTCCTTTATTGTCAAGTCAGTCTTTCATCCTTGAAAGTTTGCCAAGAATCTTTTTTGCAATTTGATCATGGTCGTATGGGCGCTTTACTGCAACGGCAAGCAGCTTCAACTTGCGGCTTTTGCCAACCGGGAACAGAAATACGTCTAGGAGCTTGCTGTGGAACATCAAATACGACAGCTCGCCGAAAAAATCTTCGTTGTTCTTCGCCATTGATACCATCAGCTCAGTCTGGATTCGAAGGACCTTGAATCGCTGCTCGTTTGGGGGAACCATGGGTTTTTTGGAATACGATCCAAGCAGATTCGCGTTTTCAATAAGTGCAACCAGCAAAATGCTCTTGTCAAGCTCCACAATGTCTTTGCAATGCTCCACAGGATCCATTGGCGTAGTAAGAATCGATTTCCTTATATTATCTATTGATAACGCAGACGGGAACTAGTCTAGCACGGTGAAACAGCAGAGTTCAAGAGCCGTTCTTCCTCGCGTGCTTGAAGTCAAGTGCCATTTTCACCAGCTGCCTATGGACACGATTGTCATCTGAGAGTTCGGGGTGAAATGCAGTCCCGAGGATGTTTCCCTGCCTCACCGCAACCACTCTATCGTTGAACTTGGCTATGACTTCCACGTCCTTTCCCACTTCGCTCACTGCCGGCGCTCTGATGAAAACTCCCCTGAACTTTTCCTTTCCAAATGCTGGGATGTCCATGTGTGTTTCAAATGATTCTCCCTGGTGGCCAAATGCGTTGCGCTCTATTACAATGTCCAGGTTGCCCATCAGTTTTTGTTTCGTGTCACCGACTACTCTGTCAAAGGCGCGTTTTGAAAGCATTATCATCCCGGCACATGTCCCAAGAACCGGCATCCCGTCGACTATTCTCTTTTTCATCACAGGCAGGGACTGTTGGATTGCAGCAAGCGTGCTTTGAACAGTACTTTCACCGCCTGGCATGACAAGGCCGTCGATTCCCTCAAACTCGCCCGGGTATCGGACTGTCTTCACAGAGCCATCAATATCCATCTCTTTCATGGCCTCTTTTGTGGCAGAAATGTTTTCTTCAATGTCTCCCTGAAAACCCAAGACTCCGATCGTTAACGAGTTCTTGCTTTCCACGTTAGTCAAGCCGACTGCCCTCTTTCCTGCATGCGAAGCTCAAGGTTCTTTGTGTCAAGGCCAAGCAACGACTTTCTTTCGTCGACCATTTTCTGGGCTTCCATCACAATCTTGGAATCGTCATAGAAGGTAGTCGCCAACACTACGGCTCGTGCCCTTTGGGCAGGGTCGTCTGATTTAAAGATGCCAGAGCCAACAAATACTCCATCACATCCAAGGTTCATGAGAAACGCTGCATCCGCAGGCGTGGTTATGCCGCCTGCAGCAAAGTTGACTACTGGAAGCCTCCCCATCCGGGCAGTTTCTTCGACTATGGCAAACGACACCTTTAGTTCTCTGGATGCCTTCATGAGTTCCTGCTTGTCTGAATCCTGGTACAAGCCACGGATCCTTCGTATTTCATTGTTAACCAACCTGATGTGGGTCACAGCTTCTGCAACGTTCCCTGTGCCCGGCTCGCCTTTTGTTCTAATCATGGCGCACCCTTCTTCAATCCTGCGAAGGGCTTCGCCCAGATTTCTCGCGCCGTTGACAAAGGGCGTGGTATAGTCCCATTTCCAGATGTGCCTCTCCTCGTCTGCCGGTGTCAGCACTTCGCTTTCGTCTATCATGTCTACGCCAGTCACCTGAAGCACGTTTGCTTCATCGACGTGGCCAATCCTGCACTTTGCCATTATGGGTATGGTGATAGCATCCATTATTTCTTGAATTACCTTGACGCTTGCGGTCCTTGCAACTCCCCCTGCTTTTCTGACGTCATAGGGCAGTTTATCCAGAACCATCACTGCCACCGCTCCTGCCTCCTCCGCAATGACCGCTTGCTCGACGTTCGTAACATCCATGACAACCCCGTGTTTTTGCATATGCGCAAAGCCTCTCTTCAGAAGGGTGGTGCCTCGGACTATCTGGGCGCGATTTTCAGCGCTTTCTATTCTAACACCCTTTGGGTTCGGCTCGGCAGCCACGAGCGATATCGTCATTATGATCTCAATTCTGTCGAACGCTCTATATATTTTCTGTCAGGAGTTCGTTTCAATGATCGCATCAAGGCGCGATCCTGCGTTGATTATTATCGACGGGATTGACCCGTTACTTGCTTCAGGGTTTACCCAGTGAATCAATTGAGAGTCCTCTCCCGATAGCACGGAAAGCTCATACCTGGTAAAATTGGCAAGCCCGCTTCTTTCTTCATAGTTGGTTGTTGGAATTTGCATAAAGCCAGTGTTGAGGAAGAGCTCCCTTAACACTTTCATTTCTTCGCTACTTACGCTAAATCTGCGCTCCACCTGCGGCTCTCCCTGGCTGCCAGGCCCAATGTACCTTGCAGATCCATCATTGTTTATGGTCAGGGTTTGCCGCTCGCCGACATCATATAGCCCACTCTCCATTCGAATGACTTTATCTCGATAATATTCTATGGTGATGTTTCCACCTTGCCTGGATACTCCAGGCAAAAGAATGAGCGCAGCCATAATAGCTACTACTCCTGCAATTGCGATGAGAAATTTCTTTGCCATTAGGATCTGTGCTGAGTCGTCCGGATATAGTTCAACAGACCGCCTGCCAGAATTACGTTCCGCTGCCGAGGGGTAAAGTCAACTTTTAGACCTATTGTGTTTTTGTCCTTTCCGGAAACTGCCTCAATTGTTTTGCTTCCGTCCTTCAGCGCACTGATAACATTGTCAATGACAAGTGGCGTCCCCTGGCCCAGTCTTTCAAAATCTGAAGCGTCTTGGAACTCTAATGGAAGTATTCCAAAATTGATCAAGTTAGCCCTGTGTATTCTGGCAAATGATTTTGCGATTACACCCTTCACTCCAAGATACATCGGCGCGAGGGCCGCGTGCTCCCTGCTTGAGCCCTGGCCATAGTTCTCGCCGCCGACAATAAAGCCGCCGCGCTTTTCCGACGCCCTCTTCGCAAAGCTTGGGTCGAGCCAGTAAAACACGTATTCGCTAATAGCTGGAATGTTGCTCCGCAGCGGGAGTATCTTTGCGCCTGCTGGCATGATTGCATCAGTGCTGATGTTATCGCCAACCCTGATGAGCACGTCCCCCTGAAGAACAGGCTCCATTGGTTGACGAAGCGGCAATGGCCGGATGTTGGGGCCTCTTGAAATGACGGCTTTCTCGGCCTCTTTTGCGGCCAGAGGAGGAACAATTCCAGAGTCGTCTACGACGAACCTGTCTGGCCACGGGATGTTGGGATACTCTCCCAGATCCCGTGGGTCGGTTATCTTGCCTGTCACCGCGCACGCAACGCAGACCTCTGGAGAAGTGAGGTAAACCTTGTCGTCTTTTGTGCCGCTTCTACCCGGCCAGTTTCTGTTAAAGGACCTAATCGATACCCAATCGGTGCCGGGGGCCGAGCCCATGCCAATGCACCCCTGGCAGCCACTTTCAAGCAGACGGGCACCTGACGCAATGATGTGGTAAATGGATCCGTCCCTTGCGACTGTCTCCAGCACCTGCTTTGAGCCCGGGTTTATTGCCATCGTAACATCAGGGTGGATTTTTTTTCCTTTCAACACGTGGGCAACGGTCATCATTTCAACATAGCTGGAATTGGTGCAAGAGCCGATAAGCACCTGGTGGACATCAGTTCCCTGAACATCGCGCACCTTGTGGATTGCGTCCGGCGATCCCGGAAGAGCAATCATTGGCTCAAGGTCGTCAAGGTTGATCTCCATGTTTTCGTCGTATGAGCATCCAGGGTCGGCAGCTGCGCGCTTGTGGTCGCCGGCCCTGCCCTGCCTGGTCATATAGTCAAGGGTTATCTCGTCAGATTCAAAGAGTGACGTTGTAGCACCCAACTCTGCTCCCATGTTGCAAATGGTGCCTCGCTGTGGCACCCCAAGGCTCTTGATCCCATCGCCATAATATTCAAAGATCTTGCCAACTCCGCCTTTTACCGTCAGCCTCCGAAGCATCTCCAGTATTACGTCCTTGGCTGTCACCCAGGGCTTGAGTTTTCCCGTAAGCTTGACGCCAACTATCTTGGGCATCTTTGTGTAAAACGGTGCTCCTGCCATCGCCACGGCGACGTCAAGCCCACCGACTCCTATTGCCATCATCCCCGCGCCGCCGGCGGTCGGAGTGTGGCTGTCAGATCCTACCAATAGCTTGCCAGGGATGGAAAAGCGCTCAAGGTTGACTTGGTGGCAAATTCCGTTACCCGGCTTTGAATAATGAATTCCGTATTTCGCGGCAAAAGTCTGCAGGAACCTATGGTCGTCACCATTTTCAAACCCAGTCTGCAGGATATTGTGATCAACATAGATAGCTGCATGCTCGACTTTGACCCGCGGGATGCCCATCGCTTCAAACTGAAGGCATGCCATGGTTCCAGTGGCGTCCTGCATGAGCACTCTGTCAACATTCAGCCCGATTTCTTGGCCCTGTTCCATCTTGCCGTCAGCAAGATGGGACGAAATTATCTTTTGAGCGAGATTCATGGGAGAAGCCATTACCAGAGAATTCTAGGATAGATTGGATATTTAATTTGTTATTCTGCAGCCGCGTCGCTACTAGAAAGTGGGTTCCGTTCTCCAACTTTCAGCTGGGTTCCACACCGAGGGCACTTAGCTTGCTTAACATCAACTTCCTGCAGGAGAGATCCATCCGATGGACATTTTCCGTCAAAGCTTACATCAAGCACGTTCGCGCCGACAAATTTTTTTTCCTTCTGACAAGCAAATAGTTTGTATTGAGCAAACTCGGTATTGACGTCAGTCAGGATCTGGTCGCCGTCTGGCGTTCCTACCTGATTGCGCGATTCAAATTTGCATGAAGGACAGTCAAAGTCGAATACCTTCATCGACTAAAGTAGGTCAGGGCACAATAAAAGGTCAGCTCTTTGATTTCTATAACAAAGTTTCTCCCAGATTGAGTGGCTCCGAGTCCGTTCTGACAGCCAGCTGTTGAAACCAAAGAAAGCGCTCGCCGCATTTCTTTTCTTGTCATTCCTCTCATCCTCAGGCATCGTATAAGCAGGCCCCGAGCAGGCAGACATCAAGAGAAAGTTTGTCATTTGCTATTGCTGGTATTCCAATGGCGACGGCACGTTGGGAGTAATACTCGATCTTTACATAAGGAAAAGAGTAGTTGAAATCGTGTGCGTAAGACTCTTCTATAGCTCTTAAATTCATTCTCTGCTGCATGCAGAATTGATGCGTGGGCTACTCCAATTGCAGGCAAGTAGGAAAGACTCGACACCCATAGGGCTACTCATTCCAATCCTTTCATTCCTTGCCACATTTTTCTTTGCTTCTGCCGGATTTATCTCGGATTAGAATCAGTTCCACTTTCAAGTGCCTTAATGATGTCCACAAGCCTCTTCCTCAACGAAATCGTGCTTACTTCAGCAGCATTTGCTATCATTGTCTTGGTGATATCCAGCTTGTTTTCCACCGCCGCTAGGTAAAGCGCTGCGGCAGCCAGCACGAGTGGGTTCTTGCCAACGATCACAGTATTGCTTGCGACACTGGAAAGGATCTCACGCGCCCGCCTTGAAACGCGCTCTTCGATACCCGCCCTCGCAGATATCTTGGCGATGTTTCTGTGGGGATCTGTTACCGGTGGCTCGATGTGCATCTCGCCAATCAATATCTTGTAGCAATGAGTGGCAAATGGCTTGTCAACGCCCGATGTCTTGCTTATCTCGTCAATAGTTCGCGGGATCATCCTCTCCTTGCAGGCCAGATAGGTTGACGCTGCCACAAACCCCGAAATGGACCTTCCCTTAATGAGGCTCTTTTGAAGGGCTTTTCTGTAGAAATAGGCTGATCTTTCCGCGACCTGCCAAGCGAGACCGAGGCCATTGCAAATGCGATTTATCTCCCACATCGCCTTCTTGAGGTTCCTGGAAACCGGCGCGCTGGAAACAGACATGGCATTGAGCTTGCGCAACCTGTTAACCGGGATAGGGCTCGACGCCTTTTGGACATAGACTCCGCTTTCATTTCCGCGGTTGGACCGATGGTCTTCGCCTTCTGCCGGCTGTACAAATCCCTTGTCGCCAATAAAAGTCGAGAGACCCGTATCATGGATAAGAAGCGACGAGGGGAACCCTCCCCTTGCCCTCTCCTCTCCATGCGAAAAGGAACGCCATTCAGGCGAAAGGGTTTCTACTTTTTCCCTTACCACGACTCCGCATGACCCGCAGACAAGCTCGCCGCTATCGTCGTCGGTAATCGGAAATCTGCCGCAAGAGCTGCATAACTCATCATCGGCGGTGGTTTGACGCGACAATACATTATATGCAAATTTCTGAAGTGTAATAACCGCGCAGCAACAATCACACGAATACATCTTAGGTTTGATTGTCCGGCGATCAAATTCTATTGTCAGCCTACATATCCGAGCTAGACGAGCATCTAATGTAAGAAAATGCCCTCTGATTTTTCAGTCAATTGCAGCTAGAGCACCGATACCCAATCGATAAAAGATGTCTATCATGAAAGTGTGTGATGTGTTCGATAATCGGAATTATTGGCAAGAATGTCGTGGCGCCGGCATTGGTTGAGAGCCTCAAGAGGATGGAGTACCGGGGTTATGACAGCGTTGGCGTCGCGACGCTGTCGGCAGGTTCCAAAATTGCCGTCCGAAAGGGGATAGGCAAGGTCAACCAGGTAAATAGCGCCATGAACCTATCCCAAATGGAAGGTCTTATTGGGATAGGCCATACGCGCTGGGCAACGCACGGTGGTGTGACCGATTATAACGCACATCCACACCCCTGCTGCACCAATGACATCGCCGTGGTTCATAACGGGATCATCGAAAATTTTCGTTTGCTAAAGAAAGACCTAACAGCAAGAGGGCACAGGTTCAGGAGCGAAACAGACACCGAGGTAATTTCGCACTTGCTTGAAGAACACTACAATGCTACAGGGAACATTCGGTTGGCGATGGTCGGAACTGTCGGGATGCTGGAAGGATCCTATGCCTTTGTGGCCCTGTTTTCAAACGGTACTCTGGCATGCGCAAGGCTTGACGAGCCGCTGGTTATTGGAGTGTCGGATACAGGATACTATGCTTCCAGTGACGTTCTTGGTTTTCTTCAGCATACAGACCAGGCGATATTTCTTGATAACCGCGATATTGCCGTAATCAGTCAGAAAGGAATAGAGATGCTGGATTTCTCGGGCAATCCCGTGACAAGAAGCACGACCAAGATTGCATGGGAGCTTGCAGACGCCAACAAGGGCGAATTCGCCCACTATACAATAAAGGAAATATTTGAGCAGCGAACGAGCATCAAGTCCGCCACCTTTCAAGAAGAGCACCGCGTAAAAGCGTTTATTGATGCTATTGAAAACGCCAAGAATGTCGTTATTACCGGCAGCGGAACGAGCTATCACACTTCACTTCTCGTTTCGATGGTGGGCACCAAGATCCTGAAGAAGCGGTTCCAGCCGGTTATGGCAAGTGAATTCAAGTACAACATGGAGTCTGTCGGCCCGGATTCTGCAGTAATCGCCATCTCTCAGAGTGGAGAAACTGCCGATGTCCTCGCTGCGACAAAGCAAGCAAGGGCAGCGGGTGCCAAGATTCTGTCAATCGTAAATGTTTCCACATCTTCACTCGCTCGAACTGCTGATGCGTCGCTTGCCATAAACAGCGGGCCAGAGATCGGAGTTGCCGCAACCAAGAGTTTCACCGGACAAGTTGCGCTTGTGTTCGCCATCTTGGACCACATGAGCGGAGGGAAATTGAGATTTGACCGCGACGCCGTATCAGCCAAGATATCTAGGGTGCTTGTCGGCGCGGAAAGCATCGAACGGCTGGTCAAGGTTAGCTTGCCGCGTGTAAATGATATCTACATTCTTGGAAGGTCAATTCACTTTCCGATAGCCTTGGAAGGTGCCCTCAAAATGAAGGAGCTAGCGTATGTCCATGCGGAAGGAATAGCTGCAGGAGAATTGAAGCACGGACCACTCGCCCTAATGGACAGGAACGCGGTCGTATTTGTCGTAAGCCCGGAGGACGCGACATACAGCGACACGCTTTCAAGCACGCACGAAGTAAAGGCCCGCGGGGCCAAGATAATCGGAATATCAACTGTATCAAACGAGGTCTATGACGCGATAATCGAAATCCCAAAGATGGAAAATGAGATGCTTTACCCCTTGCTTGAGGTAATACCTCTGCAGCTGTTCTCTTACTACCTGGCTCTGCAGAACAATACGGATCCGGACTTTCCGCGCAATCTGGCAAAATCAGTTACAGTCAGGTAAAAGTATAATTACGTTCAAAGGATATAGGAGTGAGATGAGCGGCGCCACCGAGGAAGTTGTAGCCTGCGAGAACTGCGGAAACCCGATAGACTCATGCATGTGCGCCTGCCCATATTGCGGACAGGTAGACTCGTGCGAATGCTGCCTGTACGATGCCGCCACTGGGGGCGGCTAGCTGCGTCTAAATTATTAAGTAGGTAATGGGAAGGTAGACGCGGAAATGCCAAAGACAGTAACAAATAATCTTAGCTGGGTAATTGGCGGAGCTCAGGGCAGCGGCGTCGATTCTGCTGCAAATATCTTTTCCAGAGCATGCGCTGCCGCAGGACTCCATATTTTTGGCAAGCGCGAATATTATTCAAACATTAAAGGAGAGCATAGCTACTTTACCGTGAGGGTCAACGACAGGCCCATTCATTCTCACGTCGACGGAATTAACTTGCTTTGCTCATTCGACGCAGAAACTGTCTTTCGACATTTTAGGGATGTTACTCCTGGCGGCGGCATTGTATACGATCCAGAATTGATTGAAACTGCTATCGACGAAGTGCCAACCCTTGATGACCAGGCCAGCGACCGTATAAAAAAAACTCTTGAAAATGCGGGCCTTGGCTTTCAGTTGAAGGACGCCCTGGATTTTGCGACAAAGCGCGGGGCGACTGCATTTCCAGTCCCATTTTTCAAGCTGCTGCAGGAATTTGCCCACAAGGTCAACGAGCCCGGGCTTTCAAAGCTAACAAGGATGGTAAACGTGATGGCTCTTTCTGCGTCGATGTCCATACTTGGCTTTGATCCAGCAATCCTGGACCGGGCAATCCAGTTCATTTTCAGGGCAAAGAAAAAAGTGGCTGATCTGAACGTCGGAGCCGCAGCTCATGTCTATGCCTATGCGAATTCGAAATTTGCAAATGGCCAGTTCTCTTACAGCCTCAAGGCAAAACCCACTGAGAGCAACATGATAATTGTTCAGGGGAACCAGTCGTCGGCAATGGGCAAGATGATTGCTGGGTGTCGATTTCAGACGTATTATCCGATAACCCCCGCGTCAGACGACAGCGAGTTTCTGGAATCAAACGAAATACTCGACCTGAACGATTCTGGCAGGAAAGGATCTACAGTGGTTGTCCAGACTGAAGACGAAATCGCCGCTATCGCCATGGCGATAGGGAGCGCGCTGACCGGTGCTAGGTCTGCCACGGCAACGTCAGGACCGGGGTTCTCCCTGATGGCCGAAGCCCTAGGATGGGCTGGAATAAATGAAGTCCCCTTGGTGGTTTCGCTCTACCAGAGGGCAGGGCCATCTACCGGGCTCCCGACAAGACACGAGCAGGGCGACTTGCATTTTGCCATTAACGCAGGCCACGGAGAGTTCCCACGAATTGTGCTTGCATCTGGAGACATCGAGGAGAGTTTCTATGACACGATCAAGGTGTTCAACTTTGCAGACCGTTACCAGATGCCTGTCATCCACATACTCGATAAGGCGATAGCAAACAGCGTGACTACATCACAGAATTTCAACCCAACAAAGGTGGCTATCGATAGAGGGTCTATTGTCACCAAGGTCAGCGATGCGGACAAGGGCGCCGCGGGAAATTATCTGCGCTTCAAGCTTTCAGACAATCCGATAAGCCCTAGGGTGGTCCTTGGAACAAAGGACGCAATCTTTTGGAACACGGGAGACGAGCACACTGAGGAAGGCCACATAAGTGAGGATCCAGAGCTGCGCGTCCAAATGATGGACAAGAGGATGAACAAACTTGATCTGGCATTGAAGGAAATTCCAGACGAGGACAAAGCGATAGCGTATGGCAGCGGCGATATCGTGCTGCTAGGCTGGGGCTCAACGAAAGGAGTCATCCTCGACGTCATTGAAAGATTGCAAATAGAAGGGATCAATGTCAAATTCGTGCAAGTCAGGTTGATGAACCCGTTCCCTTCAGTACTCGTGACCAGTATGCTTGCTGGCGCAAAAAAAGTGATTGGGATCGAAATGAATTACTCTGCACAGCTCGGATCGCTCCTGAGGCAAAACACTGGATTAGATTACGACTACAGGATCGTAAAATATAACGGCCGTCCTATGTCGCTTGACGAGGTTTATAACGCCGTGAAGAGAATAATCGATGACAAGAATGTTCCAAGGAGGCAGGTGCTAAAGCATGGCGCTTAAGCTGTCAGACTACAAGACTGATGTGCATAATGATTGGTGCAGTGGCTGCGGGGACTTCGGGATTCTAAACGCGATCCAGATGGCATTAGCGGACATGCAGCGCCCCATCAACAAGGTCACTATATTTTCCGGCATCGGCTGCTCCGGCAAGACTCCGCACTTTATCCGGACGTACGGTATCCACACATTGCACGGCAGGGTTCTTCCTTTTGCACAGGGAGCGAAATTGGCAAATCCGGATCTTGATGTAATTGCGGTCGGCGGCGATGGCGACGGTCTAGGCATAGGCGCCGGTCACTTTGTGGGCGCGGGGCGACGAAACGTCGACATGGCCTACATTATTTTCAACAATGCGGTCTACGGGTTGACGAAGGGACAGGCCTCACCAACACTAAAACTTGGCATGAAGACAAAGTCATTGCCGCAGCCAAACGTCAACAACTCTGTCAACCCAATAGCTCTTGCGCTTGTGTCCGGCTTTACATTCCTTGCAAGGGGATACTCCTATGACGTGAGGCACCTGAAGGATCTTATCAAAAAGGCTGTTGAGCACAAGGGGCTGGCCTTTGTCGATGTCCTCCAGCCATGCCCGACATACAACGACATCAACACCAAGGAGTGGTTCCAGGGGCTTGACAACATCGATGCTAGCACGGGCAAAACGATGCCCCGGATGTACAAGCTGGAAGAGACTGGGTACGACGGTATTGTTCACGATCCGTCTGAACTGAATGAAAAGATGGCCCAGGTTATCGCAAAATCAAACGAGTGGGGAGACAAAATCCCAATTGGCGTCTTCTACCAGAACGAACATATCCCTACATATCAGGAAAGGATAGCAGCAAGGATTCCAAATTATATGGAAAGTCCGCCCGCGCTCCAGGAAATAGCGGATGCTAGTGGCAAGCCAATTACAAACATCGACCGACTACTCGGCGACCTTAGCGTGGACAAGTAACAAATGTTGATTTCGAGAATGACTTGCATCCGCTCATTTAGTGGGTCGGCTTAAGTAACGCGGGCCCGAAGGGCTTCGATCCCTTGGCCTGCGGTTCCGAAGACCGCCGCGATATCCTGACTACGCTACGGGCCCCAATAATGTTCATTGACTAGCTACTATATCAATCAAATCAGGCGCAAGTACCGAAACGGTAATGAACCCGGACACGGTTCAATGAATGGACATGCTTCAAGTGTTGCGCCAGGCATTCTGCGCTCACAAAGAGTCGTATGCATATAGGAAATATGATGAACTTGTTTTCGTGGAATTCAGCAAATGTGCGAACTGTGGTAAGACTCTTGGCAAGTTCGCAGGCTTTGACGAAGATATGAGGGGCTAGTGAGATTGCAACTATACATACTAGTGGTCACATGGTTCATAGGCGCGGCCGTTGCTGGTCTCGCTCTTCTTATTCCAGACTACTGGACCTTCTTTGCCGTCGGCGCAATAGGCTGGATTACAGTATCATGCTCCAGTGCACTAATCATATATGAGATCAAGAGAACAAGGGCAGAAGATAAGAAAAAGAGCGAACTGGCAGAGAAAGGCTAACCCTTGCCGCCTTGCTCTTCAATGACCACAAGTGTGACTGTCGACGTTATCCCCGGGACTTTTCTTATTTTGTTGGTGATTGTGTGGTTCATTGCTTCAGTGTTTTCTGACCTTACCTTGACGAAAATATCGTGGACGCCGTAAGTGCC
>Ga0070694_100000311_pt1 | contig 26227 bp, 18 predicted proteins | sample KBSK1251metaG_FD_65470 | JGI IMG/M metagenome (GOLD analysis project Ga0070694, IMG submission 65470) | Corn, switchgrass and miscanthus rhizosphere microbial communities from Kellogg Biological Station, Michigan, USA - KBS K1-25-1 metaG | ecosystem: Host-associated > Plants > Roots >...
TCGCAGGCCGATTTAGTTTCGCTCGATACGCTCGACTTTGATCACGAGTCCCTCAACAGCGAGGTCGAAGTCTTTGAAGATAACGAGGAAATCGACCTTTCCAGCCTGACGCGTATGAGCGAAGACGCACCGGTGGTGCGGCTGGTCAACGTGCTGCTTGTCGACGCGTTGCGGCGCGGAGCCTCAGACATTCACGTTGAGCCATACGAGAAGGAACTTCGCATTCGTTTCCGAATCGATGGAGTTCTCTACGATGTGATGCATCCGCCCTTGAAAATGCGCGATGCTCTTATCTCCCGCATCAAGATCATGTCGAAGTTGGATATCTCGGAAAAGCGTCTGCCTCAGGACGGTCGCATCAAGATTCGCGTTAAGGTTGATTCACGGTCGCGGGAGTTGGACTTCCGCGTTTCTACGCTTCCCACTCTCTTTGGCGAGAAGGTTGTGTTGCGTTTGCTGGATAAAGAGAAGCTCATGCTCGACATGACGAATCTCGGGTTCGAGCCGGATTCGCTCGTCAAATTCCAGCGAAACATTGCTAAGCCGTATGGCATGGTTCTGGTAACAGGTCCGACTGGTAGTGGTAAGACGAACACTCTTTATTCAGCGCTGCAATCATTAAACACGGTCGATACGAATATCATGACCGCCGAAGACCCGGTTGAATTCAATCTGCTCGGCGTTAATCAGGTGCAGATGAAAGAGCAGATTGGCCTCAATTTCGCCGCGGCTCTACGATCGTTTCTGCGCCAGGATCCGAACATAATTCTCGTCGGTGAAATTCGCGACTTCGAAACCGCGGAAATCGCCATCAAAGCGGCGCTCACCGGTCACATGGTCCTCTCGACTCTCCATACAAACGATGCTCCTTCAACAATCTCCCGTCTCATGAACATGGGCATCGAACCCTTCCTTGTCGCCACCAGCGTGAACCTGATTCAGGCTCAGCGACTAATTCGGCGCATCTGCAAAGACTGCCGTAAAGAACATCCCACCCCAATTGAAGCTCTTGTCGAAATCGGCTTTTCACCGGAAGAATCCGCTAAAGTCAAGACTTTCAAAGGGAAAGGTTGTCCCACATGCAACGATACCGGCTACAAGGGCCGGATCGGTCTCTACGAAGTAATGGAAATAACGGACGAGATTCGCGAGTTGATTTTGATCGGCGCGTCATCGTTGGAGTTGAGGAAAAAATCAATCGAAGACGGAATGATCACGCTGCGCGAGTCTGGTTTACAAAAGATTCGAGCCGGTGTTACGACCATCGAGGAAGTTCTACGCGAAACGGTGGCGTGAAAAAAGGGGTGAGCTTATGTTACGTCGAATAGCTTTGTCTTTAGGTTTATTAGTTGCTGTGGTTGTCCTACTGCCCTTTGCAACCTCCACAGCGCACAACCTGCGTTCATATATGTCCGCGCATTCTCACCGTTCCCATCACCATTCCCGGGCGTGGTGGCGACGCCATCGAGCGATGTTGCGTAGACGACAGGCGATAATTGCCCGACGTCGCGCCATGCAGACAATGCAAGCTATGCAAATGGCGTCAAGCAACACGGTTATGCCTGTGCTTGAGCCGAAATCAGCTGAGAATCACGTGGCGCTGCCGGCGACTCTATCGTTTCCCGAAAACGTCTATCGTGATGGCGCGTTGATAACGCCATTGCCCAGTAACTGGTCTCCTGTTTCGGCGAGTAGCGGATCATCCAACTTCCGCATCGCGCCTCAAAATGGGTTGCCCGAGGCCCAGGCTGCTCTGGCAGTCGTAGCCGCGGCGCCACCCAAGTCTTTCCAACCGCTTCCCAGCGAACAAAAGAAGATGTTGGGCGGTGTCACGTTTACAGATCTGCGCCGATCGGTCATCGACAAGATGATTACGGCCGGTGGATGGGTCGTGAACGATCGGCAACGAGAAATCGGCGGCCATCGGGTGTTTGAAGTCATCGCTCAGACCCCGGCTACGAACGACGGCAAATCTGAGCAGGTCTGGAATTATTACTTCACCGAAATTAACGGACGTGTTTATTCACTAACAACCCGTTCAGCCAATGCAGCGAATCAGAAGATCGCAGCCGACGCTGAGCAGTTCTTGTCAACATTTCGGCCTACGGAGCCAAAGCGGTAAGAGCCGCCAAAGGTAACGATCATGGAAAATGCACCTCAACTTTCCCTTTCAGAACTCCTTCACCGGCTGTCGGAGCTTGGAGGCTCTGACTTACACGTGACGACGGGCACCCCGCCCCTCGTACGAGTTCATGGCGAGATTCGTCCTCTCGACGGCTATCGCCCACTCAATTCCTCTGAGACAAAACAGTTGGCGTATTCGGTGTTGACCGACGCCCAGAAACATCGGTTCGAGGAAAACCTCGAACTGGACTTTAGCTTTGGCGTGAAGGGGCTCTCACGATTTCGCGCCAACATTTTCAATCAGCGCGGCGCGGTCGGCGCAGTCTTTCGCGCTATTCCCTACGAGATTAAGTCATTTGAAGAGCTTGGACTGCCGGCAGTCGTGCAGGAACTCTGCAAGAAGCCGAGAGGACTCGTGCTGGTCACGGGACCCACGGGTTCAGGAAAATCGACGACTTTGGCCGCGGTAATTGACAAGATCAATCGGGAGCGTCACGAGCACATCCTGACGATCGAAGACCCGATTGAATTTCTCCATAACCACAAGAACTGCATTGTGAATCAACGCGAAGTAAATGCCGATACTAAGGGATTCGCCCAGGCTTTGCGCACCGCCCTGCGTCAGGATCCTGACGTGGTGCTGGTCGGCGAAATGCGCGATCTCGAAACAATCGAATCGGCATTACGCATCGCTGAAACCGGTCACTTAACTTTCGCTACTTTGCACACAAATTCGGCAGTTTCAACCATCAATCGCATTATTGACGTGTTTCCGTCCATGCAACAAGCACAGGTTCGAGCGCAATTGTCGTTGACACTTGAAGGCATCCTCTGCCAGAGCCTTTTGCCAAAAGCTGACGGCCGCGGGCGTGTTGTGGCCATGGAAATTCTGGTCCCGAATTCCGCTATTCGGAATTTAATTCGTGAAGACAAAGTCCACCAAATCTATTCCATGATGCAAACCGGTCAGGACCTGCACGGTATGCAAACCTTCAATCAGTCTCTCGCGACACTCTTTCACAAGAGAATGATCAGCCGAGAGACTGCAATGCAACGCACGTCAAACCTTAACGAGCTGCGCGATCTTATCGATCGCGGTGCGGGCTTGAACACTGGCAACGGGTCGTCGCCCAGACCGGTGTCACCTACCTCATTTAGCCAGGGCCGCGTCCTGGCTCGCAAATAGTGAACGTCCGACACCACAAGCAGAAACAAGAATTACTAAGCAGAAACGGAGTCTGAAAGATGCCAACCTACGTTTTCAAAGGCCGCAATCGAGTGAACGAAGTGGTCACTGGCGAACGCGTCGCCGACAACCGCGAAGCGTTGCGACAAGTGCTGCGCCGCGAGCAAGTCACACTAACCTCGGTTAAGGAAAAAGGCCGCGAGATTGGAATCCCGAAACTGTCAGGTCGAAAGAAAGTCAAATCCAAGGATTTGGCGATCTTTACGAGACAGTTCTCGGTCATGATCGATGCGGGATTGCCACTGGTGCAGTGTTTGGACATCCTGGCACAACAGCAGCAGAACAAATATTTTCAGCAAGTTCTCGCGCAGGTCAGGCAAGACGTGGAAGAGGGTTCGACGTTGGCCGCGGCTATGGCGCGACATCCGAAGGTATTTGACCAGCTGTATTCAAACATGGTCGACGCCGGTGAAACGGGCGGTATTCTCGATCTGATTCTCCAGCGACTGTCTACGTTTATCGAAAAGATCGTTAAGTTGAAGCGCGACGTCGTGTCTGCATTGATTTACCCGGCCGCGGTCATCCTGCTCGCCATCGTTGCCGTCGCGGTGATCATGATCGTGGTGATCCCACAATTTCAAACCATTTTCCTGGGTTTGCTGGGTCCGGGTGAGCCGCTTCCGCTGCCGACGCGAATCGTAGTTGGAATAAGTAATTTCCTCGCCGGATGGGGTGGATTGTCGATGCTGGTGGTCCTGATTGGCACTGCCGTAGGACTGAGTTTCTATTATAAGACGCCGAAAGGGCAGAAGCGGATTGACACAATTCTGCTGAAACTTCCGATTCTGGGATCGATCTTTTTGAAGATCGGGATCGCGCGTTTCTCGAGAACACTTTCAACGTTGCTCTCGTCGGGCGTACCCATCCTTCAATCTCTCGATATCACCGCCCGGACCGCTGGGAACGTGGTCATTGAGGCGGCCATCCTCAGCGTGCGCACCGCGGTGGAACAAGGTAAGAGCTTTGTTGAACCGTTGCGGGCTGCGGAATTATTTCCGCATATGGTTTCACAAATGGTAGGCATCGGCGAGCAAACGGGCGCGCTCGATTCCATGTTGGGTAAGATTGCAGATTTTTATGAACAGGAAGTAGATTCGGCGATCGCAAACTTGCTTACCTTGATCGAGCCGGTATTGATTGGTTTCCTGGGAGTTACGATTGGGTCGATTGTGATCGCGATGTATCTGCCAATGTTCACGCTGATCGGCAAGCTGTCGCAAGGTCACTAGGAACAATCTAGAACGAATGTGTAGCCGAATTAAAGTCGGAAAATCCGAATTAAAGTTGGAAAATGGGAATTAAAGTAGGAAAATGAAACAACCGAGTTGAACAGGCCAATACGGTTGCTGCAGCAGGAGGCGAATTGCCTACTAGCTCCGACTCCTCATCCCTCGAACCATACATCACCTCCACGGTAGAGGCCGCCGGACGAACGCGACGCGTCTTACTTCTGGTGGTAACAGCCTGCATACTTGGCTCCGCGGCTCTATGGAACTCCCGCGAGGACAGTTGGCCTAAGGCGCGGCTCGCTCGTCTCAGAGCGATGTACTTGATGTGGGACTTGACGGTTCCTCCAAACGATTCCAATCAACAAGAGATTTATGAGACGTTGGAATTTGGGCGTAAGTCTGGTTACTTAACCTCAAAAGAGGACCTTCTCTCAAAAATCCATACTCTCGAGACTGCTCGCAGTGACCAATTGCGAGTACGCATACCTTTCTTTAGCGTTGAGTTTGACATCAATGATCTGGGCATTCTCACCGGCATGACATTCGTCGCGCTTTTGGGCTGGTTGCGCTTCTGTCTTTATCATGAATCGAGCAACTTAGAGTTAACCTTTGAAAAGGCCAGATTGCTAGACACAGCAAAAGAGCGAGACCTGCTCCGTGACTGCTACCAACGTCTGCGCATGGGAGGTGTATTGGCAATGCCAATACCCTCCGCGATGTATGGCAGGGGGAAAGGGCACAACTCGCCTTCCTGGGATCGAGTCCTACATAAAATCTCTGGCGTTATTGCGGTGAACCTGTTTGTCTTGGGATTGATGATTCAAATGTTGGGCTGGGGGTCAGATTTGAGCACGTTCAGAATTGGGTGGGCTCTGAACCGAAGCGGTTATATGATCGCCTTAGTGTTCGAGACCATATTGTTGATCCTTTCCATCTTGATGGCCTTAAGTTGCGCTCTCTTTATTCGACAGCTATTTAGAACTTGGAAGATGGCCGCTGACGAATTGTGTGCGACTTCTGGTTAGCTGATCGCCTGCAGATCCGTAGGGCGTTCACAATTAACTGAGCGACTCTGTTAAACCTCCTCAGATTTTTTACAACTGTGCGACAACCAATCTAGTTAATTGAGAAGCGGTTCCTCTGCCTCTCGCGCGAGCTCTCGTTCAAGGTCTCTTTCTAAGCTACTGACTACCCGTGTCGCCCAGTCCACTATTGCTGGTCGATCGTCATTTAGCCACTTTTGTGCGTGTTCAAGTTTGCCGCGCGTCCAGTTTGCAGCAGAACCAACAAATGAACCGGACATAAAACGAGCCATAAAAGCGCTTCCCACACCTTCAGCGTCAAATTTCTCTAAGAGCAGGGCGTGGAGCTCTGATGCCGGAACCGCTGGCGGACCAAGAACGTCCGCAAGATTGTGCGCCCGTTTTTTGGGATCCTCAGAAACCCAGTCGAAAAGAAACTGAACTCCTAGCTCCTCAAATGGAAATGCCGCCAATTCTTGTCGGAGGTGCCAACCGATCGCATCACGACGAACTATTTCTGGCGCAAACACCTCACCAAAAAGAAGTTCTTTATCTGTGCAGCGCCATGCCGGCTCCAATATTCGATCGATGTACTCCGTCGCATGAAAGAGCTGGTAATCGGCTATCCGTTTTAATGCGGCTTTCGCGATTTGCACCGGAGCTACGGTAACAAACTTATGAGCAAGCTCTACCCATTCATCGATCGCGTAATTAGGTTTATGGCCACCGCGCGGTTCAATCAATAGTCTTAGTGCTATTTGTACGAACTCCTTTTTCGCATCTGGAACCTGAGAAACGTAGTTTGAGACGTACGGAATTATTAAGTCCGAATTCTCGGCTTCTGCTTCAGCGATTTGTGCCAATTCCAAAGCTTCTGAAGAAGGAACGGCGACACCCCATGGGTAATAGGCAAGCTGATTAACATACTCTGGCGGTACAGCTCGCCCATTCAATAACTCGCGAATCAATTGAAATCGTGACGGTCGATATCCTGATCTGTAGACAAGGTCGAAGATCTGTGTAGGTGAGACACCTTCCCGGCGCATTTCATTTATGCGAGCATCGAGATAATCCGGTTCATTAACGGTTGTTGCACGTGCTAGTTCATATAACGAAAACCACATAGCCGCCCGAGATGACTCCGTCGCTAATCCTTGCAACGCCGACGCGAAGACCCGATTTATGTCCAGCTTTCCCAGAATTTCCACCCAACGCTCAGCTCCTCTCCACTTTTTGTCGTTCAACAGCCACTTCCATTCCTTTTCGTCGAGCAGTTCGGGATGAGCGAGAGCTTCATTGGCGAATTCCTCGAGTTCGCGTTGAGTGTTTTCTTGTTCCTCTTTTCGCCGCGTTGGCATCGTCCGCCAAATCGAACTATCCATAAAGAGTCTAAACCGCGAAGAGAAATCCGTTCCCAATAATTCGCCGCCTAAGTCTTCAAGCGTCTTCATACGCTCAATGACAATTTTGCGTCGGTCTTCTGAGGAGTCGTCGCCCGAGGCCTCGTCTGCATTATTCTCGGTAGGTTCATCTAGCAAATGTTGAAGGCGGTTTCTGGTCCACTGGATCGAATTCAATACTGACTCACGCATTTCGTAGTTGGTCCCAAAGAGTGTCGAGGCTACTTCCGTCCATCGCTCAAAAGAACCTTTGGGTAGCGTCGCCACTGTGTGAAGACCCGCCGCCAAAGCACCTGCTGCGGAGATCCTTACCTCCTCGTCATCGTCCTTTAACAAGATAGGTAGAATATTGAGATAAGCTATTAACGCGTCGGACCAGGCTTTGTATGTTGGTGGCCGCCACTCCTCGCTTGGAATTCCCTCAACATCATCTGGCGGCATACCGACACGCGACAGATGCTCGGAACGCAGCGCTGCACCTATAGCATCCGCCGTCAACTTCCGTGCTCTTGGATCGTTATCCGCGGCCGCCCGCCCAAGGACTCGCGCTCGAACAATTGGACCAGCTGCCGTGCGGCCGAGCATTGTTTGAAAAGCGCTTACCCAGATCTGTGAGGCGTTATTCCCAAAGTTTTCGTTCTCAGCTACTGCCAAGTTAAGCAACAACTCCGCCGTACTTTCAAACGTATCTTCTCTCCAGAGAAGTTCTTCAAGGGCCCATACGATCTCCCGCCGGCTCTTAGTCGCCGCCTTTAATTCCTCAACCGTTGCATTTCCGATTACACGCCGAAGAGCGCGTAATGTTGCCCATGGAAACGGGCCAGCCAGATGTCGCAAGAGAACCGTTATCGGAGCTTCTTCAAGATCTGTTAGGGCGCAAAAGGGACCCTGGTCGCCCAGTATCACCTCCTCAACAACCGTGCGGTTTTCTAACACGGAGTGCATACGTCTAACTCGTCGCGCAAAACTTTCGATCATTGCGGGAGTAAGAGCTGCTAAGACCTTAGTCAGCTTGTCACGCGTCCAAGATCCCAGCTGTCGGGCCGCCAAGCGATCAGCAAGAATGGCCGGACTAACGTACCGCAAGCGGTTAGCTGAGGGCGCAATTCCGTAACGCTCGTCCAAAAGCTGAACGTGTCGACGTGCATCGCTCGGGTCCAATTCAACCGCGCGGAATAAGGTATCCGACTCAACCTCAAATTCGCCCACCCAACCAAGTCGTGTCAGCAACGCAGTAACAGAAATTGCCTGCCAGGCCGCCGAGGTGGGATCAATATCTAGATAGCGGTCCAGTGCATTGAGAATCGGACCGTCGGCTAATAGCTGATGCGGGGCTACTAGGCCCGGCTCTTCTTTGATCCGTCCAGCTATAAGCACTGCTAATTTTGGTGATCTAGCACAATCACGCGCTATCAATGCGACCGTATCCGCCGGCAGGCCGGGCACCAGGGCTAGAATCGCGGCACTCAAGACCTGCTCACTCAGTCCGACTACCTGGAACGTCCCTTGTGGCGCACGGCCGGAAGCATCGAGGCCGACCATCACCAGCCGAACTCCTGCGGGCATTCCAGAGAAACGATCGCTAAGAACGTCAGCGTCATCGTCCCTTACTTCATCGACTACTAAGGTGCATTGAATATCCGGCGTTCGTCGGAGGTGCGCAATGAAAGCCGCGGTCACTTCATTTACTTCGCGCGCATAAAGCACACTCGAAGCAAGTTCGGAGCCGCGTAATGTTTCCATCACGAGTCGGGTCTTGCCATCGCCGGCCGCGCCTACTATTCGCGTAATTGATCCCGGAATTTCGATTTGCTCTCGCAGGGCCTTAATCATGGCCTGCAGAGCGTCATCTGTTTCAAACGGATTACCCAATCGTCGAAAGCTTGACCACTCGTTAAGATCAACCAAGGGCATATCCCATCCCAAAAACTGGGCAACCAAACCCGGGAACGTCGACAGAGACCGCGCGATCGAATCAGCTGTCATGAAGACGAGTTGGCCGTCATTTACTGGTATTCCGATCCCGCGAGTCTCTGCTAAAAGTAGCTCCTCCATCCGATCGCTGCGCTCCCACGCCGTTGCAAAGACGAAGGAGTGCCCAAGTCTAATTCCCTCAACCACCCGCGGCTTTGAGGTAATGTCTTCGGCGACAATGCGCGCCGCTGATTTCTTGTCACTGCCACCCTTAAACTGGTAGTCCACGTCGGAGGATGGAATTAGTCGCCCCGCAGTATGAATCGCGTTCACGCACCGAGCGTCGATTCCGCCGTCGGGTTCCTTAATGTTCAAATTCGTCGCGATGCACAAACGTTCAATGCCGTTCTTTGCGGCAGTCTCACTCAGTAAGGCGTTCATCAGTTCGACAAAACGGGTGTCGTCGAGCAATCGTATTTGTCTTTCTAAGTTGACTGGATCGATCCAATTCATAGAGTTCGAAGCTGATATTCAGCTATTGTGCTAACCAAAGCTCGTTGGCAGTATTATAGGCGATACATACGAGCAGATTGTAATTTCCGATTCGTGATCTAGTTAACTAGGCAGTAGTTAACTCCAACTTGCGATAATCTTTTCGTTCCAATTATCGAAAATCCAAATGCGCGACCATGGAAGTTCATCGATTTAGAAAACCATATTCGCCCACAACGGCTCTTGAAATAATCTATAATCAGCAAATATTTACGTTAGTTCCATAGATCGCACCGCTATGATCAAAGAGTCCGCACTCGCTGGTGCAAGGGAATCAAACGCCGGCGATGAATTCCACATTCTGTGGGCGGCACGTAGGGCGATTCGCCTCCTCTCACCCCGCACAGGGCTGCGACGAATTCTAATCGAAAAGCTTTCCGTAATCGACGAGCAGCCGGCAACCAAATCAAAGGCAGACTTATTCCTCGGGGTCGATGTTTCTGAATACTTCAGAGGCGACAGTCTGCGCTCAGCCGATGCCGTTGTGGTTTCCCAGTTAAAGCACAGTACCCGACACCCCCAACAAGCTTGGACTGCGTCGCGACTAGCAAAAGTCAGCGGGAGGGGAGCCTCTGTGATTCAGAGGATGGCGGAGGCATTCAAGGGACTGAGCGATACAAACTCGCGGGATGTCGTACTTCAAAAGCTGAAGATCCGGCTTGTTAGCAACCAACCAATCGCCAAGAATTTGCGCGACACCCTGGAAGTCGCACAATCTGTTCTATGCAAAGCGGGTCCAGCGAAGGTAACGACGTCACAACTGCTCAAACAGTTATCCGGAGCGCAGGCTACAGTCATTCAAAAACTGCACGCTGCCGCCGGCCTTAGCAGTTTTGCCTTCACAGATTTTCTCAGAGTGCTTGACTTGAGTAAGTTGGCGCAAGGCTCCCGCCAACTACAACGATTGGCACTCATACAAGAGCTTTCCCCTCTTGTTAGCAATGATCCTGTTGCAAGTCTCAGGTCTCTATGCGATCTGATTCGCGAAGAAGCCCAACCGAATAGAAGTAACTCTTTAGGCCTGGTAGAACACGACATACTCGCGGCTTTAGAAGTATCAAATCGCGAGAACCTGTTTCCTGTACCAGCCCACTTTGAGCAGCTATCGAATCCCATCCCAACCGTCGATGCCTCGCAACTTGCGAAGGTAATAGCAAGCGCCACGGTGAAGGATGTCATAGCTCACGGTGCCGCAGGAACTGGGAAGACAACGACCATACAACAACTGAAGAAGCACCTTCCTGGAGGGTCCGCAATCATCCTTTATGACTGTTTCGGTGGGGGTAGTTACAAGATCCCCGGCGAGCAACGCCATTTGCAGCGTCGTTCTTTTCGTCAACTAACAAACGAACTCGCTCTAACTTGCGGAACGCCTTTTCTTGTAAAGCCCGCCGACGACATCCCGGATTTACAAAAGGACTTCACTCGCTCATTGGATATGGCTGCCAAAGTGGTGGGCATCACACCGGGCGCCCTACTGGTCATTGTTGTTGATGCTGCTGACAACGCGGCTATCGCGGCGCGGGATGACAAGGACAATTTCGTACCAGTGCTGTGGCAGATTCCGCTGCCGAAGAATTGTCGGTTGGTGATGACCTGTCGAACCCACAGACGGGATCTATTACACGCTCCAGCTTCAGCTATGGAGTATGAACTTAATGGTTTTGATAAAAACGCCTCCGGCATGCACTTACACACTAAGCTGAAGTTAGCTGATGAAGATAGCTGCTTGGAATTCCACAACCGTACCGGCGGAAATCCAAGGATGCAGTCTTACCTCTTGAGTAAAGTTCCACCGAACTCCGCTGCCTCCGCTACAATCACTGACCTTTTTGCAGGCAAACGCGAAACTCTCGATGAGATGTTCAACGATCTCTTGCAGGCTGCAATCGTCGAGTCATCTGATAATGTCGATTCTAAGACATTGCTGGCGGATCTCATGTGTCTCACGAGACCGGTGCCACTTGAAATCCTTGCCGAGATTCACCAGCTAAGCTCGGACATTGTCAAGAACTTCTGTCGAGCACTAGAACCTGGACTAGTGCGCGATCGCGACGCGGTCTGGTTTCGCGATGAGGATTTTGAAGATTTCTTGCTACGACAAATCACAGCGCAACAAATAAAGGATTCCCACAAACGCATCTCCCGATGGTTCCTGAGGGATCCCAACAAAACCGGTTACAGCGCGCAATACTTAGCTGAACATTTATTTCAAGGAGAACTCTTTAGCGAACTTATTGACGTTGCAGTTGACGGGCCTGACCCTGGCGGAGTGACCGACGAGATTACGCGCGTTGAAGTCCAACGCCGGCGGATAAATCTCGCGATGGACGCGGCGTGTAAATCTAAGAATGATTTGGGATCATTGAAGCTCCTCTTCGTGGCGGCCGAAGCGGATCGAATAAACAACGCATTGGCGACTGTTCTCCATAATGACCTTGATCTTGCAATCGAGTTTGGGAACTCAGCTAATGCAATTCGAATTTTTCTTCGAGATAACGACTTCGACTCGCCAGCATCCGCCCATCTACGCATAGCTGTTATCTGTTCGCGGATCGAAGCTGAGCAAGATCGTGCTTTGGACAATCTTAAATTAGCGCGAGCATGGCTGCGTCGAAAGTTTTCTAAGCCTGGCAGTCTCAGCTGGAAGGTATCCTCAACTGACATTGCAAGAGAAGCAGAGTGCGTTTTTTGGCTATATGGTCCCGAAGAAGCATTACGGACGATAAGGCGATGGCGCCCTCGATCCGCCCAACTCGATGCGGCGGCCATACTAACTCGGTCGCTTGCGAATTACATTCCTACTAAGACTCTGGAGAAAGAACTCCGGAAACTAAGACTACCCGCACTCGCAAATGCCGTGATTCTGAGTGCACTGTGGGACAAGGGTCTTCATCCATCTCGCCTCGTGGCGAACTCCACATCCGCAGTAATAGAGAAGTTTTTGCGAAAACGTCCTCCAACTGAAGGAACATCTTCTGACCTATTCGACAATCCAAGTTGGGCCTTGTCATTCTGTGAATTACTTGCTGCTTCACGGGTGTCCAGACAGCGTGTCGTTTACCTGGCCGGTCGGCTTTGCCCGCCCGAACTAATACGTCTTGCGCCTCGCTATACATTTGAGGACGAGTTTCATCACCAGCCTCTTAGGAAGTATTGCCTTTGGTCGGCACTAAACAGGAAACATCTGAATGTTGAAGACCTAATGCCCCTGGATCTGAGAAACACGGACAACTCATCAAAAAATGCAGATCGAGACCCTGAGCGTCGTCGCTTTGCTCAAACAGTCGGCAAAGTCCTCCCAATATACGGACTCCGAGCTTCATCGATCGTTGGACGAAAGACGGCAACAACGATCCTGTTGGGCATAAGCTCGGATCTAGATGGAGGCTTTCGCGAGTCATATCCGATTAATCTAGCTTTCTTGTTTAGGCCATGGGCAAGAGCAGCGTGCGAAACCATTCTACGTTGCAACGCGGATGCGACAGTGATTCTCGAAAGAATAGCCAACGAGTCCGAGTCAACAATAGGAATACAGTCACCGGACGTCTTCGAAGATTTGGCGAGCAAATTGAGTCGATTTAAGCGATACCAGAAGCAATCCCAACGTTTGCTAGATCGCACGGCCACGTTTGTGATGGAGCATCCGTTCTCTGGTCGCGAACGCTCCGAACATCTTTTGACGTGTGCTTCCATTTCGAATCGCTTCGATTACGACTCCGCGGGCGATTATTACAAGCGTGCAGTCACCGCAGCCGAGGGGATTGATGACGACTTAATTCCTCTCTTGAGTTTCTACTGTAATTCAGCAAAACGACTAGTTGGTCTCGCCAACGAAGAAGCGCAAGAACTTGGGGCACGCATCGCGCGGCTAGTCGAAAGTCACAGGGACTATGTGCCAGAAGAAGCACGTCACTTGTACAACAAAACAATTGATACAACCACGCGATTATCACCATCGGATGGTTTTGCATTATGCAGTCGCTGGGATGACGATGGCTTTTGCGAAATCGATCAAGGTGTACGGTCTTTGGTTAGCGCCGCGACATCGATGGCATACTTAACTCCGCTAGAGGGTCTCGCAATACTACGGTTAGCAGGCGAGGAATACGATCTGACTAATGAGGCGCTACCAATTCTTGATCTTATTAACGATAAAGGAGCGCCTGCTCGGCCTGAACTGCTGGAAGCGTCCGCATTCCTCAGTGATTGGATTCAGAGACACTTGTCTCTCACCAACAAGAAGACTGCGTCTGAGAGGGTGGTCGACTGGGCTAAGACTAAAGGCCTTTCTTCCCTGTCGAGCGTTCGAGCACTTGAAGAGCGGCTCGAGTTTATCAGGTCTTCGCGCGCCGACACCCAGTCGGAACCTTCACCCTGGGCTAAGGACAATGTCAACGAAGCGGAACTCGAAGAACTTCTGCGCGAAGCTAAGCAAGGTTCACTTGAATCGTTCGAAGATCGAGTTCTAAAGGTTCGACGTTTTGGATACGGCGCCCACACAAGTGAATTTCTGCATCTTCTAGGAGAAGGCATAAAACAAAACGATCGAGTTGAGTTCCTGAGTCGCATCGTCAAGTCAGCTAATGATGATTCTCTCGCCGCACAATTCGTCGAACCCTTTCTTAGTTTTGTTTCAAAATGGCGTCATCAAACGACTGTTGAAAAGAAGACTCAGGAGTTAGTAGCGCGATTCATAGAAGAGGGACTAGTTGCTTTGATAAGGCGCGGCTACGGCGAAACCGATATGCTTCGGAAACTGACCTCGGTATTGCAATTAGAAAGCCGCACGTCAGTTCTTTTTCCAGCAATAGTGAAACATCAAGAGCACCTAGGTCCGAGGGATCTTTATGCGTGTGCTGAACTCCTCTGCGAACTCGCTCCTCAAGACGCTTTGAATGGAATCAAATGGTCGCTTAGTAGAACTGAGAACCACTTTTCTTCACACAACAGGCCACTGGCCCAGATTTCACAGCCGACACTGCTGCAATCATCCGCAGAGACACTTGCTCACTTCCTTTTCGCCGTTTTCGGCCACATCAATAAACGTATTCGCTGGCGTGCGTTGCATGCGGCTCGTCAGATCATCGAGCTGCCTAACAAGAAGTTAGCCGATGAGTTCACTAAAGTCGCGACGTTATCTTCTGCTGGGCCATTCCGTTCTTCGGATAAGAGGCTGGAGTTCTATCCCATGTCAGCTCTTTCTTGGCTAATGCTAAGTTTCGACCGCGTTGCTGGTGAAAAACCAGAAATACTCAAAGAACAATTAGATTTCTTAGCTGCCCAAGCCGTCGACACAAATTTTCCACACGCACAAATTCGAGAACTTGCAAGACGCGCTGCGGTCAGGGTCATTCACACTTTCCCCGAGGCATTCCCCAAAGAGTTGGGACAACAGGTCGGTCTTGCTAATCAGCCAATCAGTTGCAGGAATCCGAGAGTGTCAAGATACACGGTCAGTCCGCCCCCAACACGATTCTTGTCAGAACAAGAGTCAGAGTGTTTTACATTCGATATGATCGACACAATCCCGTATTGGATTGAACCGTTAGCTGACGTCTTTGGTTGCCACCAAGATGACGTTACAGCACGAGTTAAAGATTGGATCTGTGATCACTGGGGTCGCACGGATGCCGATTGGCATAAGGATATGCGGAGGCGCCTCAACGAACGCCGCTGGCATCTTATGTCCAAACGACACGGATCGATCCCGACTCTCGAAAACTTGCACACCTATTTGGAATATCACGGATTACTTTGCGCGGCAGGCCAGATGGCTGACGAAAAGCTTCCTGTTTCAGTGGAACCGTACGATGACCCTGGGTGGCCATGGGGAGAGTGGTTAGAACAGCACATCTCTTCAAATGATATACAGTTATCAGATCTTAGGCTTCCAACACCCTTGTTAAAAGAGTGCTGGGCGATTTGGCCAGCCCTAGAAAAATGGCAAAAGAAGAGCTTAACAGATTACGACGTCGGACTTGGATTGAACGAACCAGGCCACCAGGATGAGATTGTAGTTGCAGGCTATGTCGAGCTCTGGGATCGCGATCGTCAAGGGGACTACCATATTGAAAGCGCGCTAGTTAATTCCGAAGCCGCCTATTCACTTATGTCGGCATTACAAACAACGAAGAATCCTCATGACTTCAGTCTTGAACACGCAATAAACAAACCCGGTTTTCAACTTATTAGCTGGTACGAAGAGGAACGATTTAGTCGGGGGCTCGATCGCTTCGATCCGTTACTTAGAATTGATTCAGAGAACTACACAATTCCAAGCAACGCGTTCCTAAATGAAATGAGTTTGCGACGCGTCCCCCGAACGTTGGAATTTCGCTCGCCTACAGGTCACAGGTCAGCATGGCTTGAAATATGGAGCGATCAAACTGAAGAACATCATGAAGAAATTCGCAGTGCTTTTTCATACGGCCAAAGGTTATGGATCAACCGCGAAACGTTAATCGAGTACTTGAAGAAAATTGGCCGTGATCTAATTTTGGAAGTTAAGCTTGCACGAAACAGTCGATTGGACGGAGCAAAACATGAGTTCGGAACCTCAAGAATCTACCTCCTTCGTAGAAACGGAAGACTCGAATCGTTGGCCGGAAACCGTGAAATTGGGCGCGCGGATCGTAACTGAATTAGGACTTGACGACAGCGTCGACACGCTTGGTCGTTGGATGTCGCATAGAATTGCCGAACTCATGACGAGAGCTCAAGAAGCAGACTCTTTAGAAGAGGCTGAGAACGCCAAGCTCGAATGCACACGGCTCATTTTGCGAGTCTGGCGAAGACGTGCTTATTGGTTACGTGGCCAACCGCTCGCTGATCTTACGAACTTCCTTCAACAGGCAAGCGAACTGCCGGCGATTAACGCCCGCAACATAAAGCCAGAAAGTTTAAGCTGGATCGAATCGCTTCGATATTTTGATGAGCTGCACAAGCGTGAACATCAGGTCATTCTGGACACTGCAGTAGCAAGTCTAAAATTGACCAAAGAGAAGAGATGGCTAAAAGAAAGCCCTGATAAACTCTCTGAACAAGAGCGCGATACGATCACTTGGCTGGTAAGCAGACAAGAAGCACTTGCAGCTAAAGACTTCCGTCTTGATCAAATGTCTGTGCCTAATTTCGGTAAGCTTCGCACTCTTGAACGGTCGCGCATAGCTTTCAAAACGCTCAATCGTATTCAGCGCGAACACAGTCAACTTCTTTCCATACTGAAGAAATCGCTATTCAAGTTGCAACGTAAAGAACGAGCGACGGCCAAATGATATAGAAGCAGGAAACTTATCGCGTTTTTGCTTCACTGGGGAGTCATGGTTGCTCTCCATATTCAAATCTTGCAGCACGAGCCCGCGAAAATGCCTCAAAGAGGTCGGGACATTTTTGCGCTATCCGCGGTCCATTGTCCCCATAAATGTGCATAACGCATCGCGTCGGGTCTTGGCAGTCACGAAGGACGTCGCGAACCCTAATAGTGTTAGGAAACTGGACATTAGGCGGACACACATGAGCCAAGTGAATTGCGCCACAGTCGGATTCAGCAAAGACGATCTCCTGCTCGGCGTACCTATCAATTCGGGGAATTATCAACTCGTCAGTTTCCCTTATGTAACCGACGAAAAAAAGCTTGTATTCGCCGGGATAGGGATCCCCCAATATAGCAATCGCATGCTCGCGTTGAAATTTGCTCAATTCAAAAAGTCGTCTGAGTAATGACGACCAACCTTCTGCGTCTCGTGGTATTTCTGGTTTTACCTCGACCCAGGACGCGGGCTCTTCCGCGGGTAGGTAGAAGTCAGGAAGATAAAACAGACCGTTGAGGTCAAAACCCTCAGGCTCATAGCGATAGGCAATGCCTAGAGCGTCGAAGAATACAGCCCAACGCGCCTCAAGCCTGCTTCTGAAGCGATAACCCTTATAGCGTGTCTCGATCGCTCTAGACATTCCCGAATAGCGCTCTAATTATTTGCAGGATTGGCATTCCTAAAGATACTAGATCTGCACTCAAAGATATGATTGACGTTACGTCATCCAGTCGTGTTCGCGCTGCCTCTCGAGTCTCATTAGTTTCTTCCAGAGCACTCAGTTCTTTTAGATAGCGCAGATCAGAACGCGCTTTCAGTTTCTCCAGGGCACCTAAGTCATTGTTCTGTTCAATCAATTGTAGAAGCTCTTCAATCTTCGCATTTAATTGAAGATTAACCACCACGTTTTGAACGTTCCCGTGTCCTCCCTGCATGACTGCACCGAAGTTGTCGCCGGCGATGTTGATCGTAGCGCTTCGTTGCTCGCTCATAGCCAATGCCAATTGCTTATCTCGTCTCAACTGAATCTCAAGCTTTATGGCCTCGCAAAAAGCGAGTTCACTTGGCGAGTAAGAATTCTTTAGCGTAGTTGGATGGTACTTCTTGTAGTCTCGAAGTACTCCTGATAGGTATTCCAGCTCCTCGCCGTTGCTAGCCAACGTCGCTGCCTCCTCCTGGATCCTCTGTAGATCGAAATGCTCCGACAGCAGTCCCCCAATCTCCTCCTGAAGCGGTCTTATGACCGTGTTGGTATTTCGCGCGCGCTTCGCCGGATCGACCAATCTATTATTCACAACACCATCGTCGGGCAGTTTCTCAATCTCGCGAAGAAAATCAACGCGCTCCAACAGACTTGCGATGGTGTCCGTAAACGATTTGATTTCAGGCCAATCGAGATCGCCGAGTGTCTCGCATTGTCGGCCGAGATGCTGAACGAACTCCGCCATTCGCACTGTTGCTCGGCGTGAACCTGTCACGAACGAAGCGCCTAGCTTGCCTTTTGAAGCCAACACAACCGCCGGCGCCATCGCAGGCGCAACCAACTGTCCTAATTCAATGTCTAGTACTTCCATTGTTCGCTCTAATGTCTGCACTCGAATCGGTCCCAGCGGATCCTTGTAAGCTCGAACAATATCCTCGGTGCCGCCCCTAGCAAGCGCTGTCAATTCCGCTGCTAATTCCTGACAGTCCAACCGATCTGGACATCGACCGCTTTTTTCACAGGTCTCGACGTAAGCCGCAACACGCGTTTCTAAGTATTCTTTCTTAAATTTCTTATGTTCCGAAATTAACAGGTTGAGTTTGTGCTGGACGTTTGAGTAATGAATGCAATCCACTTCGGCGAAATGCCGTTCACAAACGGCTTGAAGCTTTTCCTGGAACAGACTCTCGAACAATTCAGACTCGGATTGAGAAAACAGCCGCACGATGACATTTGCTCCTTACGTTGATTGGCCGCTGTGCTGCATCGATATGGTCGGTAAAGCTTTCGGTTCTCTGAATGGGATGCTGAATGACCATGTACGCAACGGCATGAGTGCCGCCGGCACAATGCAGCTTCCGAAAACGTCGCACGACCTAAATTCTGAGCTCTTCGCCAAGGTAATGATAGTCAGGAACTTCAGCCCTGGTTGGTTCCCTTTTTTCCGAATAGTTTAACCCAATCAACTCGTTAACCCAGAGGCGACCGCGATTCATTTAGTTAACTTAAAATCTGCGGTAAGATCCAATCAGCTTCAATCTTTTGTTGACTTAAGTTACCGAGTCTTACTCAGTTAAAACAAGCAAGACTCTCGGAGGGCAAGGATGACCGGCAATCTACCAGACTCTTCGCGGTTCGGGAAGAGTCATGCAGAAGCAGCTACTAAGAGACGCCTACTGTTCAGGGTGACAACTAACGGAAACTCTAATGGCAAAGCCAAGACAAATACCCAGTGGAGTGTGAGATCCATGAGGCTCAACACTGAATTCCGAAGTTATGCGCAGACGTTGTACCACCAACGGCACTCAGAACTAGTGGTAAGCCGTGAAAACAAGTTGCGATCCATACTGATCGAAGCTGGTGACGTTGATTGGCGCGTAAACCATATAACCAACGCAATATATGAAAGCCACAGAGAACTCCTCTGCGCCAGAGTTGATTCTTATTTAGCTGCTTATCGAGTAAGCGGGTTGATGTTAGATAAAGGAGACGAGCAGGAAATCCTAGACGAACTGAGAAATCTCAATTCCACCGAGTTGGATTACGGTTTGCGATCAAAGGGCCTTGAGGACCAATGGCAGCCAAACGCAGACCGCGCAATACCGAATGTTCCACAGCATCTGATGGACCGCTTCGAGATGGCTTTGAATCAAGCTTGCGCCAAGCTGCGTTCCGGTAGCTTAGAAATAAGCCATGACTACAATCACAATCGCGCTGACCAACAGCCCACAAATACTTTGATGATCAATGGAGATAACCACGGTCCAATTCAGCAAGGGGGTTCAGGAAACATCCAGACGTCTTAAACAACTCTGGCCATGAGATCAAATGGCTAATTCAAATAAGCACTCTCAGCGAGAGTTATCGATCACGGTTGCTTGTCCTTCTTTTTTTCCGAAACAGCCTTGTTGGGATCCTCCACACACAACTCTAGACCGATTGTGGTACCTACTGGCACAGTCATTCCCGCCGCGGGAACCTGTCCGACAATCGTTCCAACCGGTGCTGGTATATCCCATCTTCGAAGCATTACTTGAGGACTTAATTGCGTCTGCCGAGCCTGAGTTTCTGCTGTATTGAGATCAAGTCCCTTCAGATTGGGAACGACTGTTTGTGGCAAGCTCGGCTTCTGGTGCTGGTAACGGAAAACGGCAATTCCGGTGACCGCTAAAAGTGGAACGACCACAAACACGATGATGACTGCTGTGATTATCCGTTTCCAAAAACGTCTCCGCTTGTCTTCCTGAGCCACGGTGTCCTCCCTGAGCTATTGCCTCCCGCTCGCTCGTTCCCTATGCTATGGCCAATGGGTACGGAGAGAGGTCAAGCCCCCTAGATGACCTTCGTCCGGAGCGCTCGAAGCGACCGGGCTAAACTCTTCAATAGCCACACTCTATATCCGGGCGGATATAGACGCAAGTTCGCTACCAACCTGTCAGGAGGACACTCCTGATGGGAACAGCGCGACGACGACCGCAGCCGAAACGTATGGCCGGCAAGTTATTGGCAATTCGAAAGAAGCTTGGATTGAGTCAAACCCAAATGGCGAAGCATCTTAAATTAAGGAAAGCTTATACGGTCATATCGAGTTATGAGCGTGGAACTCGTGAACCCGATTTACTAACTCTTCTTCGGTATGCGCGATTTGCGAAGATTCCTCTCGAGACGCTGGTAGATGACAGCATCAAGCTACCTGAGTAGAAACATCGGTGTTGCGTTGATATTTGGACATTAGTCCATCGGCTAATCAAGCGCATGCTTCTTTCTGATATTACCGATGCCGACGATCAGGTTAACCGACACATTGCAGACCTGTGCGAAAGAAGCGTCGTCACAAACTGGAAAATCGAGCTGAGCTTAGGCGGCTCAGGGCTCGCATTGAGAACGAGCTGCAAGAACAAAACCCAAACTGGGACTTAGTCGATGCCACTCTTGCTCGAATCAAGGTTGTCTTCAGGCATGCACAATTCTCAGATGTCGAAGACAAGAATTCGCACGCAAAATGGATCAATGCTACCCAGACTGGCCATAAAGAAAGGAGGGAACAGGCAGAGCAAGTGCAATGGCTTCATCTGCGATCATTTCTCAGTAGCCTCGAGTGTAGCGTGAAGGGCCTTCGCGACTCTCGGCCATTGAACCAGACAAGCACTAGCCAGGCATGGAAGGACGTTCGCCCAGTGAGACATTTCTTAATGCACACTCACTTTGCCTCAGCCGCCGACAAGCAAAAAGGGCTTGAGCGGATGCATAAGCTTATTAACGAAATCAAGAAATACGAACGAGAACAACTTAAGAATCCCGATCGATTTCGACTTCTTTATATGCATCAAATTTTTGACGTTGCGGGAGAAGCCCACCCCCCAAGACTAAAGGAGTTGAGAACTCTTGGTTGCAATCAGAACCTTGAAGCCTTCGTATGCAACTCAGAGATGTTCAATTCAGCTAAAGCGACGTTAGGGACCTACCAGGAAAAGCTTCAGCACTGTTCCAAACAATCACGCAAGGCATGGGAGATTTACATGCTCAATAGAGTTCTTATGCTAAGCCGACATAAGGCCGAAATATTTGAAGTATTGGTTGGCCTCCAGAAGCAACTTCATAGAGCCTGGGAGATTTGGCTCAGACAATGGCAAATGCTATACGCCGCAAGATTGAAAGAGCTAGTGTCTTCGACAACAATCACGAACGAACTAGTTGCATTAGAGTATGACTACCTAGGCGCACAACTGGCGCGACGACACGCGCATAAGCTGGAACTCGAAGAGAAGCTAGAGTCGTGGCAAGACCTTCGCTATAAGGACGACGTTCAAGCGTGGCTCATCGATGAGAACCAAAGGATCGCGCGCCTGCACGTTAAGATAAGAACTCTAAGGCTCGCAATCACAGCGAAAGCGAAACGCGGCGCTTGATCGTCGCAAATTCCTGTACTAGACTTTCAACCACGCAAATAACTGGCGCAGTATCGGCAGGCAAAGCCGATCAACACGTCCGTTTGATTCTCCAGTTTCTGAGTCCGGTGGATCAGCCTGGAGAGCATCGAGCACAGACTCCACCTTTTAAGAAGCGCGCTAAATTCCGCTGATTTTCAGCTGTCTTAGAGCCCGTTTCCATGGCCATTAATCCTGAACGACAGGGTTAGTGTGTGTTATGGACGCGGGCGTTTCTTTTTCCACTCATTTCAGAGTTCAAACTCGTGAGCATGTGAATTCATGTTTCCTTGATGGACTCTGCCTTAGTCAGCGCGGTCGTGGGCCCTAAAACGAATAGGGCCGGCGATCGTCGATCGCCAGCCCCACTCGTTTTCAAACCATTGCTGCGGCGTGAACCCTGGAAAAGTCTGCCGCTCTTAATAGATCTTTGGCGCGCCAGAGGCGCGGACCGTCATCAGTTTACAAAGGAAGGACGGTTCTTGCAAGCCTCGTTTTTGGTGTGCCGGAAAGTTGAGTAATCCGGTATGTTTGGGGCATTTATCAATAGCGACGAATTCATTGCGAGTCTGCACGCGGGTGTGATAACAGCATTTGAGCTGCTCTGGATCGAAGGTGCTCGAAATGTCATTCCATTCCTTCGGTCAGCGGGCTTTGCCGATCCAGAAGATATTTGGCAGGACTGTTGGGTAAAACTATTTCGGACAAATTGCCGGGGCTATGATCGATCCGAAGGCGAATTCCCAGAGTGGTTATTAACCGTCGCTAAAAACCGCGGTCGCGATCGTGAACGTAAAAAAAAGCGTAGCCGAACTGGATCAATTGAAGATATACCAGAACAGTTGTTCGCAGTTACAGACGAAAATGGTAGCGGCGATCACAACAGAGTAGCGTTGCTCGATGAAGTACTCGGAAGGCTAGATCCGGATGATCGCGAAATCATTCGACTTGGCTGTGAGTTAGGCCTGAAGTCGCCGGAGATGGCACTTAGATTTGGATCTTCACGTGTTGCGATTCGCAAGCGCAAATCTCGTCTGCTTCGCAAACTCAAGAGGCAGATACTAAGACTGGAAGACAATGAGCTACGAAGAACACGTCAACAAACTACTGGAAGAGATTCGCCGTGAACGTGAACAAGAACCGAACGTTCGTTCAGAGCCGCGCCGTTTCGAAAACTCAAAAGACTTACTCACTTTTCTTCGAAAACTCCCGGTGATTCGCTCAATCGAGACAACAACGCTTCCCTCTTTTCTCCGCCGGTTCAGAGAGGGTTTAAACATTACTGTTGAAGATGCATCAAATGCTTTCGGACTCGACGCAGCAGAACTTGTAAACCTGGAGTCGACCGGCTTCCTACCGTGGACAGTTTTACCTCGGACAATAGCCCCCGTCCTCAGCGCCTACAGAATTCACATTGAAGCGATTACGTTTCTCACGCTGAACTCGTTTGAGATCGCTCGCGTTTCCAAAAGAATCTCGGATTTAGACGAGGCCAGACAATTGGTTTCGACTTGGCTCGCAGATGTGAGGGCCGAGTTTGAAAAAGAGACCGAAGTCGACCTGTTAGCATAGCGGCCGCAAAATTCTTCCCACCTCTGCTCATTTTTCTCTGTCACACTTTTGCTCTCCGTGCGTATGTCTAGTGGAGCGCATTCCACCAAACACTCTTGCTGCCAATCTTTTGCTCAGGGGTGACTTGGTGACCGGTCACACAGCGTAAATGGTCAAGTAGACCTCGCGAGGCCGACGTTCGGAGGCGTGCGCATTTGTAGTAGGACTAAGAATGGCCAAACGTAATAGATCAATTACCGAAAGAGTCAAAGCGAAGCGCCGGAAGGAAGGACGCGGCACCGGCACGGGTAAAGATTACAAACCCGAACTGACCATCCAGGACGTGTCGTCCATCGGCCTCGCCAGTCGCATTCTCGGCTGGACCACCGGCCGCATACATCACCTGATGAGCACACTCGAACGCAAAGTGTTTTATCAATTCGATTATCCCAAACCAGTTATCGACATCCGCGAACAATTTCCGCTGGACATTGAGGAGACCCAGGCGATCGCTGCCGAACTTGGAATCGCTCACCCGATTGATCTGAAAACCAGAGAGTTAGTGCCAATGACTACTGATTTCTTAATCACAATCCAAAATGGAATTCACGAAGTTGTGTATGCATACACGGTCAAATACGCGAAAGACTTGTCTAAGCGAAGGGTAATGCAAAAATTTGAAATTGAACGGATTTACTGGAGCCGTAGAGACATACCGTGGGCGATTATTACTGAGTTAGACATCGACAACATCTTCGTAGCGAATGTCGAATGGATTCATTTTTACCGTCCACTAAAAAGTCTCGCACCTTTAACTGAGACGACGGTTGGACAAATTGAGACCCTGCTTCTCCCGCGTTTGAAATTGCAGCAGACCCCACTCCGGACATTAACAGACGAAAGCGATCAAGAGCTCTCACTAGAACCCGGCACGAGCCTTTTAGTAGTCAGACACTTAATCGCCTCGCGTCAAATCGACGTGAACATGAAAGTTCTTATTGAACCAGAAAAGATTTTGTGTCTTGCGAGCAATTGACAGCTACCGGTAATCGCAACAAGTACCTAACGCGAAACATGTCTTCAAAATCAATTCTCATCGTAGGAATTACATTTATGCAGATACTGGCGAACATGCTGATCGAGTGGCGGCCCGCAATTGGGGAACAGCGGCCAGAGTCGCCTCTTGTCGAACGAGTGCTCGACTTTGACCTTAAGACAGGTGAAGTAATCCTTATAAGCGTTTTTGAGAAGAAAGCTTTCCCAATTTTACGGTCATATCGCAATATTGAACAGTCGCATCAGGCTGGAACCGTTGCCATTCTGGAAAAGGATCCGTTCGCCTATCTGATGGTGCCCGAATCGGAACTCACTGACGCTCAACGCAGCCACCGCGACAAAGTATGGGAAGCAATGGCGCCTCTCCTTGAAAAGGAAGACGCGGAGTACATGCTCTTCGCCCACAAACGCGGACCCCTTATGGCAGAGCATATTAGAAACAGTGCTCGATCAAATGCGAATGGTTCCACCTCAAGAATGAGTACTCGCAGCGTCTACAAGCTTCAGCGACGCTGGTGGCAATCCGGCAGGAGAAAAAATGCGTTCCTACCAGAATTTCGCAAGTGCGGAGCCCCCGGAAAGCCACGGCGCGCACTTACAACTGAGATCAATGAAGACAATCCCAAAGTCGGTAGAAGAAGTGCTCTCGCAATCTCCTCAGGTCAGGCGCGAACCGGTTGCGGCATACGAATGACGGATGAGACCTATCGAAGATTCGAGCTGGGTGCGAAGAAGTTCTACAAAAATCGCGAGGAAAGGACTTTACGTCAAGCATTTGAGCTCACGGTAAAGAAATACTTCGCTGTCAGTTATGAAATCGTGAATGGCGAACCAAAGCCCGTATTGCCCGAATCTGACAAGCTTCCTACTTTCGATCAATTCGAATATTGGTACAACAAAATTCGGGATAGTGAAAGTGAACAACGAAGCCGCATCGGAGACACCGAGTTTGAACTTAAGAGCCGGCAGATGCTCGGCGATCCACGCAGAATGGGTTTCGCTCCCGGTTCCCTTTGTCAAATCGATTCGACCATCTTGAACCTTTATTTGGTAAGTGCTCTCGACCGAACGCGCATCGTTGGCCGAGCCGTTGCCTACAATGCGATTGATGTCTTTGCCAGCATGGTGCAAGGCTTCGCGATATTGATGGAAGGACCTAGCTGGATCGGGGCGATGCTCGCGCTCGATAATGTCGCAAGAGATAAGGTTGAGTTTTGCGCAGAATACGGAATCGAGATCACTGATGATGAGTGGCCGTGCAAGGGGCTGCCGAATGCAATTCTCGCCGACCGCGGCGAATTTGAAGGCTACAACGCCAATAGTCTCGTCAGTGCGTTCGGAACGGCTGTTCATAATACCGGTGTTAGACGCGCTGATTGGAAAGCCTACGTCGAGCGGAGTTTCGGCATCGCCGACGAAAAAGTGGTTCGCTACACGCCGGGCTACGTGCCACCGAGAGGACGTAATCGTGGCGATCCGGATTATGCCCTACGCGCAGTTTTGACACCTGACGAGTTTCGAAAGCTGTACCTCTGTTACATCCTCGACTACAACATAAATTTCCGTTTGAAGAAATATAGGAAGAACCAGTTCATGGTTGCAGATCATGTCCCTCGTTATCCGCTCGACATATGGAATTGGGGCATTCGCAGCCGAGGAGGCTTACTTACAAATCCCGCGCAGGACATCG
>Ga0070694_100000313_pt1 | contig 26058 bp, 28 predicted proteins | sample KBSK1251metaG_FD_65470 | JGI IMG/M metagenome (GOLD analysis project Ga0070694, IMG submission 65470) | Corn, switchgrass and miscanthus rhizosphere microbial communities from Kellogg Biological Station, Michigan, USA - KBS K1-25-1 metaG | ecosystem: Host-associated > Plants > Roots >...
GGTCTAACCGCCCCGACTTCCATCACGGCCTATAATCTCGTGTTTCCGGGTGCCGCCGCGGATGGCGTACTACTCTGGTCCAACGCGTCGAACGTTGTGACCGGCGTGTTCACCGCAACGACCGGCACGAGCAGCTTCGTTCGTTCGACTACCCCCACGCTGGTTACTTACTTTCAAATGGCGGAGGCCACCGCTCCGGCTAATCCGGCAGCCGATAATCTTCGTCTCTACGTCAAGGATGTTTCCGGCGTCAGTAAGTTGTGTTCGCTCGACTCTGCCGGCACGGAGACTTGTGGGTTAGGAGGCGGCGGAGGCGGATCGGGCACCATCAACGCAGGGGCCACCAACGCCATTCCTAAATATGTTGCCTCTACTACAGTCGATGACTCATTACTGAGCGACAATGGCACAACATTAACCTACACCGGGTCCGGAGGCTTCTCGCTGACAGGAAGTGGCGCTGGCTATCTCCAGATCGCTCCTGGAACGGCCCCAACGGTTGTTGCCAGCCAGTATATTTACGCGGCGCCGGCAACTGCGCCTGGTGGCGGGCTGCTTTATCTTCTACCAAGCGATACACCCACCAACGGCGAACAGTTGACCGCCAACATCAGCGGCACAACGGTTACTTTGAGCTGGGACGCGGCAGGATCGGGCGGCTCAGGCGATGCGGTCACGGTCAACGGCTCAGCAGCTACGGACGCAAACTTCATCAACACGAGTGCGAGTGGCACAGTGCCCTCCGTTACTTGGAGCTTGAACACGGCGCCCACACCGGATGAGGTCTCAATCAGCGCTATCGGCGCTGCATCGACTACTGAGGCGGGCATTATTACGACAGGGACGCAGTCACTAGCTGGTATAAAGATTTTTGGCCACTCGGCAGCGTTAGGTCGGCTTGGGCAACTGTTTGAGATTACGACTTCAGCTACCTACGGTGGTGCCACATTCAATACGTTCAGTACCACGCCTGACGAGTCTGCGCTCCTAGACTTCAACCGCAGTAATAGCGCCACGAAGGGCGCTCAGACGGTAGTCGTAGCCGATGACAACCTTGGGCAGATCTTCTTCCGTGGCAGTGACGGGACGAGTTTTCGGGACGCCGCTGCCATCAAAGGAACCGTCGATGGCACGCCAGGTACGGCTGACATGCCAGGGCGGCTGTCGTTCTTTACTACAAGTGACGGTGAGGCGGTTCTAACTGAGCGGTGGAGAATCACTAACGCGGGCCACTTACTAACAGTCGCGGACAACGCTTATGACGTCGGCGCGAGCGGTGCCAACCGTCCCCGCAACGTGTTTGTGGGTACATCAACCGTCACCCCGAAAGTTACATGGACGGGTTCTGTTCAAGATAATAGTGGTTCGGGTTCGCCTGAAGGAGTCGTGACTGCAGCGGTCGGTTCCGTGTATCGACGCACTGACGGCGGTGCGTCCACAACGTTGTACGTCAAAGAGTCTGGCGCTGGTAATACCGGGTGGGTGGCTTACGGAGCAGCATCAGGCGGTATCACTTCACTCGAGGGACAAACAGGGGCGACCCAAACCTTCACCGATGACACCAACGTCACCATCGTTAGCGGCTCGAATGCGCACGTCATAACCTGGGCCGGGACGTTGGCAGCAAGTCGCGGAGGTACGGGGAATGGTGCGCCAGCTCAGGACCAAGTCATTGTGGGCAACGGGACTGGCTATGACTTAAAGACCCTGCCTTCGTGTTCCAACGCCACCACCGAAAAGCTGCTTTATAACTCGACGACCAACACCTTTTCTTGCGGTTCGGATCAGACCTCTGGCGGGGGTGGCGGAATTACAACGCTTAACACTTTAACCGGCGCGACGCAGACCTTCTCCAAAACCGACGATACGAACGTTACTCTCACAATCACGTCGACCGGAACGGACCATAACTTTGCGTTGGGTTTTACTGGCACGCTCGCAGACGCCCGCGTAGCCGATGTCCTCACGATTACAAAAGCCTCAAATCTGACCAGCAACGGTTTCGTCAAGACCTCCGGGGGTGATGGAACACTCTCGGTTGATACGAATACATATCTAACCGGCAACCAGACGGTGACGCTTTCGGGTGACGTGACTGGTGCCGGAGCCACGTCGATTACGACCGTAGTGGCCAACCTCCCTTCGGGAGTTACGCAGGCGGGATTTCTGGCCGCCACCGCGATTGCGGCTCCAAGCACGCCGGCCGCAGGCACTGGCCGGATTTACGTAGACTCGACCAGCAAGAACCTCGCAGTGAAAGACGACGCTGGGGTTGTAAAACACGGTGTCCAGACGCAGTCAGCAGTCAGCAACAGCTTTGTAACGGCGATTGATAACGCGGGCACCGTGACTGTAGCTCAACCGTCGTTCTCAAACCTGTCCGGTTCGGCGACTGACGCTCAGATACCAAACAACATTACGGTTGACTTGGCGACACTGGCCACCACCGCCAGCGCCGGCGACAGCGCTACGGCCTTCTTTTCGACCGGAGTACTTGAGGTGGCGATTGGTGGGACCGGCCTATCCTCAGGGACCTCTGGTGGCATTCCTTACTTTTCCGGCTCCACGTCCATAGCCTCCAGTGCCGCACTGACCGCGAATCTACCTGTGATTGGAGGCGGTACCGGAGCGGCTCCAACAGTCGGTTCGCGATCAGGTAACACAACCGCATTTGTTACAACGACAGGGACACTGACATCCGGGCGCTGTGCGGAGTGGGACGCCAGCGGCAACCTGATCCAGGCGGCTGCGGCATGTGGGAGCGGAGGCTCAGGGACAATCACCGCCGGCGCTACTAACTTTATTCCGAAGTACACAGCATCGACCACCCTCGACGACTCGCTACTAAGTGACGATGCGACCACCTTGACCTATACCGGCTCGGGTGGCGTGAGCGCGCCATTGTTTTCCACCACCGGAAGTGGTGCCGGGTACATGGAAATGGCCGAAGGAACCGCACCGACACTGGTGGCGAACCGATTTCAGATATTCGCCCCGGCAGACGTTGCAGCGGGTGGATTGTCGTTCATTCTACCTGCGGCGGGCGCGACGGGGTTTCTAAAGACCACCAACTCCTCGGGGGCAATGACACTCTCGATTGATACAACGAGTTACGCGCCTCTCGTCTCCCCATCGTTCACAACGCCGGTGTTGGGAGCGGCGACGGCGACGTCAATTAACGGGCTGACAATCACGACGTCGACGGGAACACTGACCATCGCGAATGGGAAAACACTCACAGTCAACAACAGCCTCACCTTTGCCGGCACCGACTCGACGACAATGACTTTTCCGTCGACGAGCGCAACGATCGCGCGTACGGATGCGGCAAATACGTTCACTGGAACTCAAACTGTTGGCGCGCTGGTTGCCACTACCATCAATGGAAACACCTTCACGACCGGCACGGGCGTGCTTACGATTGCCGCCGGGAAAACCGCCACGATCAGTAATACGCTGACGTTCGTAGGCACGGATTCGACCACGCAGACATTTCAGGCGAGCGATACGATTGTTGGGCGAGCGACAACAGACACCCTCACAAATAAGACTTTCGATGTAGCGGGGACCGGGAATGTCTTTACTTCGAGTTCTAAGCCTTACTTTGCAGCGGCGGGCTGTGTTGGGACCACCCCCTCGTCATTCTTCGATCTGCCTGTCGCGACTCCGGCAGTCGCCGCGTGTGATTCTGCCACTTCACAGAAAGGAGTCTTGGATTTTGCGGACACTTCGGGCGGATTCTTAGCAGAGACAAACTTCCAACTTCCAGACGATCTGACCGGAACAGTCGACGTCACAATTCTCTGGAAATCGACAGCAACTAGCGGGAGCGTGGTTTGGCAACTGGCTACATCCTGTACAAATACAGACGCAACACAGACCGACGATCAAGCCTTTAACGCCTTTCAGACTGTCACAACGGCGACAGCAGGCGTTGCCAGTCGCGTCAACGCGTCAACCATTACAAGCGTCACTCTTACCAATTGTTCAGCAGGCGACCTTCTACACTTGCAGTTAAAGCGTGACGGGAACCACGCCAGCGACAGTTTGTCTGCCACGGCTCGATTCATTGGGATGACCGTGACCGTGCGTCGATCTCAATAACTTAAATATGAGTCCAACCACGACGTTTAACGATACTAGCAATGGTGGTGTAGTCCACTCCGAACGTGATCCCCAAGGGTCGATAACCATGCTTACCACCCGCGTAAAGACGGCGGATTTCTCTCACTTGATTTTCGGTCAGCTTCGCGTTGCTATGCTTCGAGCCTTTCGGTATGAGTCCCATATCCATAGCATGTCGTGTATTCCCCTCTTTTGTTTTGTACTCCAAGTTGCTCAGACGACAGTTGCTCTTTACCGCGTCCTTATGGTTTACCTCATGCCCCGGTGGTTTGGGGCCAATGAACGCCGCCGCGACGAGCACATGCACCTTTTTGTCTTTGATAACATTTTCCCGCGACAGGCGTGCCCGGATATAACCATCATGCAGGGCACGGAGTTTAAGGAGTCCGGTACGCGTCCCGCTCGCCGGCAAATCGCGCCTCACCCTCCCCAAGTCCGATACCGAATAAACGCCCACGTATCCCCCGACATCGCGCCATTTTTCCTTCGCCAGTTCTTCTTCTGTAAACTGTTGTTCAGCCATGCGGGTTCTCCTTGCACGAGAATCAAGTTTGGTAGGGCCACTCAGAGGTTTGCGCTTCTTTGTGGCCTGCTCTGCATTGTAACACTCCCTGCCTTTGGCGCGATTTCTGTAAATGCTCGTGGGACTGGCACGGACGCTACCTCAGGGACGACCATCGCGGTCTTACCTAACGCCACCATCGCGGCGGGGTCCTTTGGTGTACTCGTGCTGGCGATCGATAATGCGGGCAGCGGTGGCGCCACGCCAGCCAGCCCAACGTCTTTTACTGACGCTAAAAGCAATACATGGACTCGCCAGATCAATCCCATTCAAGACCCGGCGGGCGCATCAGCGGGAGTCGAACTCGCTTTTTACACGTCTCCCATCACGACCGCGCTACTTTCGTCTGACAGCTCTACCATAACCTTCGCTGGTGGTGTTTCGGTGGCCTCTTCAGCCTGGGCGTTTTGGGAGGTAGTTCCCACGGCGACCTTTTCCATCCAGTATGTTACTGGGGCGGCGGGTGCGGGCGGATCAGATAATGTGCCATCCGTGACTACGAGTTCCATAACCAGCGGTGACGTCGTAATCGGTGGAGGCGGAGCGGAATCGGCAGATACATGGGGAGGAGATGCTGACACGACCAACGGTTCATGGTCCACCCATCAACACACAGCGGCCGGGACAGGGACATCCGGCATGTCGGTCACAACGCAAAGTAAGGTGGTGACGGCTACTGCGACCCAGACTTACAACCCCTCGCTGACTGCCGCAGACCGTATTCTTGGTTGGGTTCAACTTACAGAAACCGCTACTCCGACCGGCATGGGGCGGCGAATTATAAGGATGTGAACCAGTGAGAAAACCACTCAGCTTAGTTTTGGTGTTATTGCTGGCTCTCTCGCTGGCCGCTCAATCAAAGATCGGCGGCACGGGCAAGCTCGGCGGTACGATTAAGAACGGCACATCTGCAGGAGGTGGAGGCGGGCCGAATGGGTTTAGTGCCTTTAAGACGATTACCATCGATCACACCAAAGTCGCGAACACTAACCAGACCGACTTTCCGATGTTGTTTTCGGGAACCTTCACCTATCTAAAAACGACAGGGAACGGTGGCGATGTGACTGACGCCGAGGGTGATGACATCATCTTCACGTCCGACTCGGGCTGTACTACGAACCTGAAGTTCGAACAGGAGTCATACGCTGCTTCATCCGGGCTTGTGAACTACTGGGTGAAGATCCCCACACTGTCTGCCTCCGTCGACACCGTAATCTACCTTTGCTACGGGAAGTCAGCTATCACCACGTTTCAGGGTGATCCGACGAATGTGTGGACCAACAGCTTTGCTGGCGTCTGGCACTTAGGGAACGGCTCCACCTTGAGCTCCCTGAACTCTGTGACCGGCAATTCGGGCACGATTACGGGTGCCACCGCCTCGACTGGAAAGATTGACGGCGCGGGAAACTGGGTGGCCACCTCCGACAAGATCGTTACTGATCTGACCACCAACGCTACTCAGCGGACTTACAGCGCCTGGACTAGACGACACGGTGAGGGCGGAGGCGGCCACGGCAGGGTGTTTCAAAAAGGCACGACCGTATCAAAGGAGACTTTGTTTGTGGAGAGTCCGCTTGAAGCCTCTACCTATGAGTTTCTGAGCAATCACAATGCGACTGTTGGTGACTGGACGTTTCCCAAACCCTCGATTGATGTGTTTCACCATATTGTCTTGGCGTATGACAGCGGGTCGACCAGTAACAATCCCGTGGTTTGGGTCGATTCGGTGTCCCAAACGATCAACTTGAAACTTACCCCGGCTGGGACTCCAACTGGCGGCACGGAGGCTTATCTCATCGGGAACCGGTTGACGAACGATCGAGGATGGGATGGAGACCTTGATGAGTTCCGCATCGCGGACGTGCTTCGCTCCGCAGACTGGGTCACGACTGAGTATAACAACCAGTTCTCGCCTTCAACTTTCTACACCGTTACCTAACGAGAGGATTCACAATGCGTTACATCGTTCTACTACTACTTTTGCTGGTGGTTCCTGCCACCGTGTCGGCGCAAGCGCCTACGATCTCAAACGTTGCCGTAGTTGCAAACGGAGGCAATGCCCGGATACTTTGGACTACCAGCGCTCTGGCAACCGGCCGCGTGTTTTACGACACTGTGTCGCACCCCACAGACACAGACGGATCACAGTATGCTCTGTCGACCTTCGTTGACGTCACTGAGGACGTTAGTCATCAGTTTCGGTTCCTCGCGTATCTACCGCCGTCCACCACCTACTTCTATAAACTGCGTTCTGCGAATGGAGGCGGCACCACCTTCACTTCAGAAAGTTCGTTTACGACTGCCGCCAACGGTATTCGCACGACTAACCTACTCATCATTCGAGTCAACTTCCCGAACGACCTGGCGTCCCTGCCGTCGGACGCCTCTATCAACACAACGATGACGGGAATAAACAATACGATGGCGACTCACTCCTTTGGCCAGTCTGGTATCACATGGACCATTGTGCCAGGCACGCTGACCGCTCCCCACGACACCAACTTCTACAAAGCGCTCGAGTCAGTCAGCGCCTTTCGTCGCATGGAGCAACTATCTCTCGACATTAGTGCGATGGCCGCCACGGCGGGTTTCAATACGGCGGACTACTTTCAATACGTTCTCTGGATACCGCAACTTTATGATTGGGCCAATAACGGGTTTTACAGCGGCGTGAATGGATTTAGTCAGATGAACCTGAACAACATTTCTCCAGACTACTTGGTATTCGCCAATCTACTGCTTTCTGGCCTGGGTGCCGACTTCCGGGCGAATGGATGGGTGTCCAATGATTCTACGGTGTTTGGGTCGGCAGGTGCTCCGCACTCCAGCGGAATAGCCGATCCGTTCGACATGCTCGGGACCGAGGGACCCAGTAATAATTTGAACATTAAGCATAAGAGTGGGCTGGCCTGGTTGTTGCCGTCCAACATTCCGGTCATTACCTTCAATGGCCCCTATCGCATTTACGCGCACGACACTGAAACGACTCGAGACCCGACTCGGATCTATGGCATCCGGATGGCTGGACACCTAGGCACGGAGTACTGGATAGAGTTTCGTCAAGGTAATCCCGCTAACGGGGTTCTCATTAACTGGGGCGGCCTCATGCTCTTGGACATGGTGCCGACCAGCGGGGGATTCGATAACGCCGCTTTGCTGTCCGGAACCTTTACCGATCCTGAGGGTCGATCCGTGACCTTTGTAGGGACGGGAGGCACTACTCCGAAATTCGTTGACGTGATAATTGGTGGACTGGCGCCGGCCCCAGATACTGGAGGTTCAAAGGGCAAGGGCAAGGGCCACGTAAAAGGAAAGACGGTGATTAAATGAAGGCACTGGCGTCCACTGTCGCGGTTGCGTTCGCTATCACTCTGAGTCTCTTTACCCTTCCTATTCTAATTGGCGGCAATCTGAGTGACCAGCAGTTCCTGGTGCGGGCACTATTGCTCCGGGCTGGTCTCACCTTGCCGCTGGCTACCTGCACCCCCACCGCCAGTAGTACATCTTCATTGCAGACCTGCATAACCAACGCGGCGCGCGGAGACACGATCAGCGTACCTCTGGGCACCTACAGCACGGCCGTGCCCATTACCTTTCCTAATCAGGCGGGGACGTTTACTGGCTCTAACTACACGATCCTGCAATCCGCAAGCGTTGGCTCGTTGCCGTTGACGCGCGTTAGTCCCGCGGATGCGTCCAATATGCCGGCCATCACCAGCACTGGTTCGGGTGTGAACCTCCTGAGCTTTGATACAGGTGACAGCGGCTGGAAGGTGATCGGGCTGCATCTGACGAATAACATCGCCAGTCCTACATCCGGCGCCAACATCACGCTAAATATGGTGCGGATCGAGTCGGCCAGCAACATCTTCTTTGACCGTTGTGTGGTACATCCGAAGGAACACCCCACGGCAGCCACGCGCTACATGACTACCGGGGAGTATGGGTTTTTCATTGGGCAGGCGAACCATGTCACGATTCAGAGAAGCAATGTCTACGACTTCTTTGGCCGCGATCCTACTGGTGCGAAGATGGCAGGCATGGCTGTTGAGCAAGCAATTTCGAACATCTCTAATGCCAACCCGGCAGTTATCACTTGTACTGCGGCCTGTGGGGTCAGCACTGGTGACCGGGTCCAGGTTATAAATGCCGGCGGGGGTTTGGAGGGAGTGTTTCAGGCCAAGCCCGGAGGCAGTACGCTGGCCGACGATCAGTTGGTAACCAGCATTGACTCAACGCACTTCTCACTACCCGTCAACACCAGCGCTCTAAGCGTGTATGCCGGCTCTGGAGCTAACGCGACCTTCTTCAGGTGGCCGAAAATTCTTTCCATCACCAACGCCAACCCTGCGGTATTCACCGTGGACGGCTACACGCCTGTGACCGGAGACTTCCTGCGCCCACACGGCATAGCCGGCACACTTGGCTCAACCCTGAACGATAACGATTACACGCTCACGGCGCTGTCTTCCACCACCTTCTCTATTCCGGTCAACACGACAGCGTTGAGTGCATATTCCGGCTCGGGCGGATACTTCAAGAGCCAGGCGACTGGTCAACAAACGATCGCGGTTGGAATCGACTGCAACACGGATACCATAGATATCCTCAACAACAACTTGAACGCGTGGTATGCGACCATGCAGACTTGCGGCAGTGACGGCACACGTCAGGCCCCCACCATGTCGACGTTGAAAAGCAGTCCTACGCCGACTCTGGCTACGTTTGCCTTGAACAGCACGGCCGGACTCAGCGTGGGCATGCCAATCACAGTAAGCATTCCGAACGATGAAGATACTTCTGGTGTTGGTGGAGGTTCCGCGCATTGCCCGACACACTTCGCGGCTAACGGATGCTGGGTGGTGGGACTGGTAAGCACCCTCGACACTGGGACTGGCTTAGTCACACTCAGCCCGCAATTAGTCGCCAAGAACGAGAACGGGCTGCGTGTGCCTGCTTATGTCGCGCCGGTCGCGGGCGCGGAAGCAGCGTGGGGCGGCTTGATGCCGCAGAACATCAACTACAACTACAATACGCTCGACATCCCCGACGACTTTACGGAGTTCCACTACGCCACCAACGGCAACACCGGTAAGGGAATCATCGAAGGGAAAGGCTGCTACAACTGTACGTTTGATGGAAACATTGCCGAGGGGTTTCCATCCAGTTTTGGGTTGACCACCACCAACCAGAATTGCAGCTCTCCGTGGATTCAGACCAGCTTCATCACTATTCGCAATAACTGGTTTAAGAAATACCGCACCGGCGTGCTGCTGTCGTTGACCGACTACAGTTGTGTTTGCACTCAAGGCCACGATATCACGGTGACAAATAATCTCTTTGGCGAGGGCGTAACCACTGGAGACTCTATTCGAGTATCCGGTGCCGCCTACAATGTCACCATCACTCACAACACAGTAGTTCGTAAGCCGCACAGCGCCGCAACCGCAGAATTAATCGTGGCGGGTCCATCGAACGGGAGTTGTCCGCTCTGCACGGGGAGCACCAATTATTATCCAGTGGATTATCCGACCGGAGCGGTGATCAGGGACAACCTGATGCCCAGCGGTTTCTATACGGCTATCTGTTATCGTAACGTGGACGCGGGAACAGGGTCGGCCTATCTAAACTGCTTTACCAGCCCCACCCAGGACCACAATTCTTTCTACTTCAACTTCGTTGGTGCCGATCCGCTGTTTCAGTTTCCAGGTCCAACCAACGCTACCTTTGCCAGTGTCACTGCCGTGCCCTTTGTGGGCAGCAACTACAATACTTTGACCGACTGGGCTGTGCAGTCCGGCAGTACGGCGCACAACTCAGCCAGCGACGGGGCCGATAGAGGCGTCAATATCACGACGTTGGCAGCGGCCCTCGCTAATAACTCCGGCTTCTCAGGGGCAGCATCAATTATTCACTGTAGCTGGTCCACCAGCCCTCGTTGCCAGTGAGACGAATGGATTAATTATGAGACATCTACTTTTGATCCTTCTGTTGGTCTGGCTTTTGACGCCGGCCCAGACGTTCACATGCACCACCGCGGTGGTGCATGCCCACGACAAAGTTCGTGACGCGCAGATTCAGGTAACGGCATGGACAGGGTGCTCGTTGTCCGGTGTGATTGACGGGGCCAACGTGCAGTTGTGGGCCGATGGCTCGAGTTGTGGTCTGCGGGATAAAGTTCCCGGCACATTTCAGATACGTTATGATGTGTCGTGCGGGCAAGTTCTGGAGCTGAGCAACGGGACTCTGTCGCCCGCTTGTCCGGCAAGCCCGACGCCAACTCCGGTTGCTTCTCCCTCCCCAACGCCAGTTCCGACTCCTACGCCGTTACCCACCCCGGTCCCAACAACAGATGATTGCGTTCTCAACGTGCCTGCTTCGGTCCTGTTGTCACCGAACAGTAACAGCCAAGTGACAATAACGCTGACGTCGACAGTCTCCCGGTCCCGGACAATTACCGCCGTGAGTGATTCGGGACAGGTCTTCGTTTCTCCGTTCTCTCAGTCTGTAAGTGGAATTTCGGCTTTAGTGGGATTCACGCTTAGACCAAAGAAGCGCGGAGCTCAGATTACGTTCTCGTCACCCTGCGGCACGCGCACTATGGTTGTTGCTGTACGGTAGTAGTGTGTGGGTGATAAAGCTTTACAAATAGGTGCTGGCCAGCTTGACTTACTCGCGGCTTTCCGTCCTTTGTGACACACAGGGACGGGCAAAAATCTCCTCGACGTATCTTGCGCCGGAAATAAAATGCTCAGCGAGAAACGGCTGCGCCTCGAATCCTTCTGGTAGTGCACCGCGCTTTCCGACGAAGGGCAGTCGAAAGAAGTCTTCCTCACGCCACACTTTTGGGAAGCGCCGGAACGGGAGGTTTAGATCGACCCTGCCATTGTCTGAAACCCGGCCGCTGATAACGTATCTCACATCATCTGGCTCACAGCGCCGTGGCATTTAGTATCCTTTCAATGTTTCCCGACAATAGATCCATTGGTCGCCAAACAAAGGCGTCGACCGTTACGTCCATGCCGGCAAAGTTGAGGGCTCGCAGTCTAAAGGCTTTGACGCCCTCGATCCACCTTTGTTGTTCCTCTGTCGGCTCCTGGTCCTGTCGTTTGCACTCCACAAAGTACAACTCGCCGTATTTAAGAGTGATCCTTAGTAGCACGGTGTCGGGGAAACCGACGTCGGATTTTTTGCTTGAGTGGGTATGATAATACAACCAGTTATTCGCGAGGGCGATCCTGCGCAACTCGCTCTGTAGTTTGGACTCCAGCATCGCGTCAGCTTCTGCGCGCAGTTCTTTCTCAATAGGTGTAATGCGCGCATTGTCTACATTGCGGCCATTGTCCGTAATGCCCGGATTGAGTCGGCGCAGATCCGGGTTGTTGCGCAGTCGTTCAGCTAGTTCCCGTTCGTCCAGCTTGGGCCTCCCTCAATCAAATGTGATTTGATCCGGCCAATCATCGTTAGGGGTGTCGTCGTCTTCGGGCTTCGCTGTAGGCCGGTCGTTTTCCTCGACTAGATCCGTGTCGAAAGTTGTAGGTCGCGCTTCTTGCACTTTGCTACGCCGCTCCTTGGCCTCCCGCAGCTCCTTCTCGTGATAGCGGATCGACTGATCGAGTCGGGCTAATTCTCTGATCTTTTCATCGAGCGTGAATTGGAATTGCTTCCACCGCTCGCGTCGTGCTTCCCATTCCCTTTGCTGTTCTTCCTGACGCTGGATCCAGCGTTTGGTGCGTCGCTTTACTGTGGTTGTGTATTCGGGATCGCGAATCAGATTAAGCGCTTGTTCTATGCCCTTTGCCGCCGCCTTTTCCATCGACATTCCAACGCGTGACAGCAGCTTGTCGCCAAACAGAAGCAGCGCTCGCCGCATCTTAAGATAGCCCGTAGGACCCGAGAAATCCGGATGTTTCCCTTCGGGCCATTCCGGCAACATCTGATCAACCATATCTTCCAAGCTGGGCATCTGCCAGCGATGGTTGACTATAGGCTTCTCTTTAGTGTTGCTCTTACTCACGGGGTTTACGCAACTCTCTTAATGCGAATTCCCTTGACTCCGCCTTTGTAGGTGGTCCGGGTTTTGACTTTGAATCCCGCGATCTTGGCAAAGGTGTGGGCATGAGGCGCGTTCGCGACCTCAAAGGGCAACCACATCTGCTCCGAGACTTCCATGACTGCGATAAGTTTTGAGACGATGCTTCTCCGAGGCTGACAGACGATACGGCGTGGCTTTAGGTCGATCATTGTTTACTCGCTTTCTCGTACGTGGTTCCCCCGAGCAGACCTTGCGCGGCGGCTTTACGCCGACCCTCGACCGAGTGGTGCGCAAAATCGTGATGCGGATCGCACAAGCAAGCGGAGTTATCGTTATCCAGTACAAGATCCGGCCGCTGCCTGCGTGTCTGGATATGATGCACCGTTATGGTCTCGCTGGTGTAGGTACAGCGCTTTCCGTCCTCAACCCATCGGCAGCGCTTTCCGTCCCGTTCTCGAGCGTATTCCTGCCAGGCGATTTCTTCGGGAGTAAGACTGCGCCTACGCCTATGCCACGTTCGCTGCTTTAAGCCTCCGCTGGCGAGACCGCCGACGCCCGTCCTTAGTGTCCCGTTCTCCCGCCGGCGATTCTGAAGGGCAATACGGCGCGCTACAGCCTCATCGTAGGTCTTTGGGCCGAGGCTGGAACGCCGCAGGGGCTTTTTGCACCGGAGCATAGAGGGACTCCTTACGGTCTCAAAAAGCACCAGACGTCTTCATTTAGGATCGCGATGTCAGTATCGTGCGCTGGTGCACCGCCTTCACGCCATGCAGTTTTCTGCGCTACTTGTAGAATGCGCGCCTCGGTCACCGGTACGGCCGATTTCTTGGCCGCGACTCGTTTGTCGTATTCCTTCCGCAGCTTTGTCTCAGCTTGAGTCAGGTAGTCGGTCTGGTTCTCGATCGACGACCAGTGAATTGCTGCACGCTCGTTGTCGATGTGGTTGCGGCGGAAGAAGCTGATCTTGCTGGATTGCTGTTCGACCTCACCACCGTCGAGTAGTCCCTGGGTGCCACGCGCGTCTGTCTTGGACGCCATGTGATGGTGCAAACAGACGAAGCCGACCGCTTCACAGAGTTGACGCCACTGCTCGCCAAATCTGACGCGCCGACGATCGCGGACAAAGTCACCCGTAACGAAGACGGCGTGGCCACCGGGCTTAAGAACGTCGAAGAGTTGCTCGAGTATGGTTCGCGAGGCCGACCAGAACGTTTCAGGCGGCTGCGGGTCGCCTGCTTGCTCGTTTGGTATAATATGGCCATGCCGACCATTCTTGCTTTGACCTGCGCTCAGTGTGATTGCGTTTTCCGCCGAACCATCGGGGGTGCTAACCGTTCCAAGACGTATTTCTGCTCCCGCGTCTGTTACGACGAGTTCCGCGTCGGTCGGTCTCAGTCCAATCTTCACAACGTGGTCTGTGATGGCTGTGGCAAAGGTTTCTATGTAAAGCCTTATGGAATCAAGATCGGACGGAGGTTCTGTTCCAGTTTGTGTCACAACGTCTACCAAGCTCGAAGTAAAGTGGCACTGACCTGTGGACACTGTGGCGTTAACTTTGGCGTGTCTCCCGTCTACGCCAAAAAGGGCGCACGCTATTGCTCCATTGAGTGTTCCCAGGCGGCCCAAGTGCTCGCTACTCCCTCTTTCTGTGAGTCCTGCGGTGCTACGGTGATGGCCACTGCTTCCCGCCGAGCGCGGGGGTTTGGAAGATTCTGTTCCAATACATGTGCTGGTAAGTCTAGAACCACACAGGTCAAGCGGGAGTGCCCGGTCTGCCTTAATACCTTTCAGGTGCAGCCTCACAGACTCCAAAACGGGCGTGGCGTCAACTGTTCCATCCGTTGTTATCGGCTGAGTCGGCAGAGCAATCTTGAAAACACGTTCGCTCTGCTGTTGGACTCCGAGCAGATCGCTTATGAGAGGCAGATGCAAGCTGGGCGGTATTGTGTGGACTTCTTCGTTCCGGGTAGGAATCTCATCATTGAATGCGACGGGGAGTATTGGCATTCCAGCCCCGGCCAGCGCGTCAAGGACGCTACCCGCGACCGCTATCTTGAGAAACGCGGGTTCACGGTGTTGCGGCTCAAAGATAAACAGATAAGCAACGCCGTCCGGCTCGGCGACTTGGTGGCTTTTTAATACCCTTCTTACGGATCCTGTTTCGAGCACTTCAAGGTTTCCTTCTGCGCGATCTGCTCCTCTGGCCTGGTAGGTCCGGTTGCCCACCAGGTCCTTCATGTCGTTCTTCTTCCAGTCTTTGGAATAACCTTCGACGTTGATGCCGCCACCGCCGGCGTGAGGTTGAGGATACGGGGGAGAAGAAATACAGGTATCCAAGTCTCCCGGAAACATGGATCCTAACTGTCCATCGCTTGTGCCGTAACCTTCCTGCCGGCGCCGGCAATGTTCAGCAAATCCTTCGCGACTCAGCCCGCCGCCACCGCGCTGGTAGTTTTCAACCATCTTATCTAAGCGCTCGGGGGAAGAGTCTAAGTGCCAGTCAGAGTGTCCGCTGTTGCCGAACGGTGGGCTACTAACAGCGAGCGCGTGGTCCGACATCGGCATGTTTCCCAGGTTGCCAGCCTCCGCGCCGTACCGGTCCTGAGTGTCAACTTGTCCTCCACTGCCGGTACGGTCTCTGAGTTCTGACCTTGAGAAATCAATTCCAGCTTGGCCATGCACTGTTCGTTGACCGTAAGGCGGAGAAGTTACAGACAGGTCCGCGTTACTGAGCACTTCCCTCAGCTTCCGCGAATCGCCTTGAACCAATCGCGCTGTTCCCGGCAAGCCCTTTTTCTCCCACGTCTCGATATTGCCAGCGAAGCGGTGCGGCGCTCTCTCGAACATCTGCGTTTGGTGCTCGGCCGCTTTGATCTCCTTGGCGCACTGCGGACAGGTCGACCCGTCACAGTCCATTCCCTGGCCCCATGCAACAAAGCGTGGCTCGAGTTCGACTCCCTGCCACACCAGACCGTGGACCATTGCGTGGAAAGCAGTCCCCGCTATCCCCCCAAACGGATCAATAACTCTGCCGCCGGCTTGAATCCATTGTTCCTCGAGAACGTGCTCGTAGATGCGTGCTGCTAAACCACGAGCCATCTTGGCGGGATGGGCCATTGATGATTGTCCTAACAAGTCACCCCAACCTCCGCGGTAGCAGCCTTCCCATGTGTCTTGTGTAACCGTCATTTTAGAACCGTTCCCTTCCCCTGGGTGCTGTTTCCTCTTCCTCGGCTTCGCTCAGACGCTCCTGGCCTAACTCCGTCAACCCTATGAAGGCGACTTCGTTGTGTCGGTCGCGCGTTATCTTAATCAACTCTAGGGACTCGAGCGCGCCAATTGAGTTCTGCAACTCTCGCATGGCCGAGCGCTCGCCTTTACACGGACGATCGGGTAGGGCACTCATAAACCCGCGCCAGGTAGAGCCGGATTCACGAACTGCTTTGAGGACTGTCACTGTTGCTGGCATTGTTTTCTCCTTGAGGGCAACAAAAGGTGTGTTCTTTGCTTTGGACCATGCTGGCGATAATCGCGTCAGCTTCAGCAATCGTGGCGCAGTAGTCCTTCAGCGTCCAATTCCCGTGGGGTGACTCGACGTTTGGATCCAGCACCAGCTTCTCGTTTGTGCCGACTGCTGGATCGTAGACGTAGCGCTCTATATGCGAATGCTCACGCGAAAGCCGACTTTGTTTTTCATCCTCTGTCTCCATAATCCAAAGCGGGGGTTGTTTCTCGGTATAAATTATCGAAACGCATTGAGCTCGGCGTGAAGCGAAGATCCACCGTGCCGGTGGGCCCGCTTCGTTGCTTTCCGATGATGATCTCGGCCACGTTCTTGCGCTCTTCGGGCAGGGCCTCTCTTTGCTCTGGTGTAAGGTACTGCTCTTCGCGGTAAATGAAGGCAACGACGTCGGCGTCTTGTTCCAGACTACCTGACTCCCGAAGGTCTGCTAACTGTGGTCTGTGGTTCGTTCTCGTCTCAAGCGCTCGGGATAACTGAGAGAGCGCTATCAACGGCACCTTCATCTCCTTCGCCAGGTCTTTTAGGCTTCCGCAAATATCTGAAACCTCTTGTTGTCGCGACTCGTTGCGCCGGCGCTCGCTGCCGCGCATCTTCTGTAAGTAATCCACGATTATCAGGTCAACTCGTTTCTGCTCCGCCACGAGCCGCATGGTTTTTGCTCGCAGGTCTAACGCTGAGATCCCTGGCGTATCGTCGATGTAAATCTTCGTGTCGGCCAAGACCCCCAGGGACTTTGCAAGTTGCGCCCATTCGAGCCGCGATAGAAACCCGTTTCTAAACCTGCTCGAGTCAATGTTTCCGTGGGCACTCAGTAGTCTCATTACCAGCGCTTCCGTGGACATTTCGAGAGAGAATATCGCTACCACGGATTGTGGGTCCGCAATAACGGCGTTGAGTGCAAACATCAAAGCGAGACTCGTTTTCCCCATTGAAGGTCTTGCCGCAAGGATAACCAGGTCCTGCTTCTGAAAACCGGCCGTCATCTTATCTAGATCCGCGTAACCGGTTGTTAGACCGAGTAGTGCTGCTACGTGTCCTTCCTGCGCCTGGACATTCTCCAGCACTACTTCTGCAACTTCCTTGACATGTCTGAACTGGCCCTTAATGCGATCCTTTCGCAGCTCGAAGATCGCCGTCTCAGCGTGGTCCATAATCACTTCCGGATCGTCTTCTTCTTCCAAAGCCTCTTGAATGTTTTTCGACGATGCTTTAACGAGTCGCCTCAACATCGATTTACCTCGGACCACCTTCGTGTAATGCTGGATGTTCGAAGAGAACGGAAGGCCATAAGTCAGGTTGGTTATAAAACTCACTCCACCGACCGACTCGAGCGCGTTTTCTTTCTTTAACTCTTCGCCGATCAGCACCGGGTTGATGGCCTGCCCTTTCTCGAACAGAGCCAACATAGCGACGTAAATCCTTCGATGTGAAGGGATGTAAAAGTCTTCCGGTTTAAGCAACTCGATCGCTTGGGTGATAATCCCGTTGTCGAGCAGGATGTGGCCCAGGATTGTTCTTTCCGCCTCGGCGCTGTTTGGCAATGCGCGCTCGAACGATTGCCCTCCGGTAATGTTTTCTGCGCTCATCCGGTGCTGTTCTCGTGTTTACATATCTCTGAAACTTGGACTTGCCTACCGCCCTGCGTCACATATCGCAACCGGTTATTCGTCCCGTTGCAGTCAGGACAGTTCTCCCGTTTCTTCCGCGCCGCATCGCTCTCCGTGTTCCGCCCAGGCCCGCGATAGTCGTCCGCCGGCTTGTGACCAGTGCCGTTGCCGTTGCCGTTGCGGACCTCGCGAAAGACGCCTTTCCAGCCGTGCTCGACCGCGCGCAGCAACTCAAATGTGGCTACTTTCTCGCCCCACACCCCCAGCTTCTCATACAAAGCTTTGCGCCGGGTCGGGCCAATCGGACACCTGAGATCCTTCTGCGCTGCCTCGAATTGGGACAGTGCGGCGAGAAATTCTTCTCCGAGGTATGGAGGGTCGATCGGCGGGTCGAGGGTTTTCGATCGAGGCTTCTCCTGAGTAGTAGTCTCGCGCGGTAGCGCTGTTTCTGTATTACCTTCTTCTTCTTTAAAACTAATAAGGACGGTTGTTCCATTTGGAGTGGTTTTGGTATCAGAAATTGAACATACCCCCCTCGGAGCATGTTCCATTCGTGAACATACTTTTATGCTTTTCAGCAGCCCTAATTTATCCGGATTGAGTCTGTACCAAAACGCTCCTTTTCCCGGCCCGTCGTCTAATTGACCGATTATAAGGAGTCCGGTTTTTATCAAGTTCTCCACAATGCGGTGGGTCTGGCCTAACGAGAAAAAAGTAAAAGTTTCACGAATCTCTCTGAGGGTACGCCGGATCCATAGATACTCCCCATGCTCCTGGCCCTCGGTTGCTAACCAGAACTCAAACTGTAAAAGTAGAATGCTTTCACTGAGCCCAATCTCCTTGGCTAATTCCGGGCATATTCTCGGGGTCATCGGATTGTTCAACGTGAAGATCCGATGCTGCGCGTACTTCCGCTTTTTCATTAGAAGCCTTCCTGTAGTCAGTCGTTCGGACTCCCTTGCGTGAGTTGCAGGAGCGACAGAGTAGCTGGAGATTGTCAGGGTCATTGGCCCCGCCGGCGGAGACGGGAATCACATGATCCAAGGTTAGTTTTGACGTGATCAGACAGGCACCGCAGTGGAACCCGTCTCGTTGACCAACAAGAATGAACAAAGCATCGTAATTGCGGGAGACGTAGCGACGAACAGGCTTAGCGGTCAGTCTTGCTTGACACTCGGCGTCGTGAGCGGCCTTGATCTCCCTGAGAAACGTTATCGCAGTATCAAAGGGTTCTTTATTTTTAATATGCTCATGGTCGCGGTATTGCTCCAGAAGCGGCAGGTCGTCTCCGATCATTATCTCAACCATAGCATCGGGGGCTTCCCTGAGATACTTCCGGTCGTTTTCGTTTTGGTAATGGCTGGCCACGTGGGCGGCACCACACGCTTGAGCGAAGGGGATTAAGTCCAAAACGTGTTGCCCAATCTCTTCAGCGGTGAGACCTTCAATCTGAGAAACAGGAACAATGACCTCTATATCTCCGTTCTTGTTTGGGTCCCCACGGAGACTGTGGTGAAAGTTGGGTTCACAATAGATTGACTCCGCCCCCACATACCAAGTCTTGCCATCGTCGAGATCGACGGTCCAATTTAGTGACACAAACAGACACCTCCGCACTAAGACATTACCCTGCTTGCTGGAAACCCTGCTTGAAATGGGAAAAACTTGGAAGCGCAGCCTGGTCGGGAGGATCAGGCCGCTGGTTGAGCAAAAATCTCTACTTCGATTGCTTTGAGTGAACGCCGCAACATAGCGACATGGTGCTTATGCGTCGCGCGTGATAACTGTTCGAGCACGCGCGCTCTATCTAATCGCAAGCTCTCAACGTAGGGATCCACAATCTCGTGCGGCACAATCTCAGCAAAAGCAGCCTCCTGTTGCATCTCAATAAACTTGCTGTGAAGGCCCGGATCTCCCACTCAGCGTTTCTCCACAGCTAGCTGAAGCATCGGGGAAGTGTCCCGGTACGACATCCGGTGTAGAACACGGATTGAAGCGCACTGTCTAAGCGTTGCCTCAACCCAATCGAGGGCGTCTCGGCCCAGGCCCACAGAGACGTTGTTTAACAGGGCTGTTGAACTCGCCCCTGCGTGTTCCTTCACTTCCCCAATCTGTCTTATCGCTTCGGCGTCATACCGCGCGTTCATCCACGTGATGACCATGCGCCAACGGATCTTGTCGCGCCAAAAGCGACCAATCTTTTCCATGCGCTGCGAAGTTATAGGGCCATTAAAATCTAACCACGCAGCATCGTGCGGCTGATGCCACCAAGCATCAACGTAATCCTCAAACGAAATGCGATGATAACGCGAGACTGCATACGTCCGAATCGCCATTGGCTTGCCTTCGAGTTCAGGTAATTGGGCCAGCGAGTCGCCACCGCCAGGGATCCAGTTCAGCGAGGCGCGGTAGATAGACTCGTCACGTTCAATAGCCTCAATGTATGTGCGCTTTGTCTTACGCCCTCCGTCCCCCAGTGCGTAAGGTCGACGCTCACGCATCAATAGCAACATCCGCTCGAAGCCCCACGTGATACCCGGCATCGTTACAATAGAAAGACCTTTGGGCCGATCGCGCCCTGAAAACAAACGCAGCACCGCCACCCGCGCCTTTTCCTTCTCGGTGTAATTCATCTTACGAGCGTAGAGCATTCCAGGCGTGGCCTTGCTCAAGCAGGAAGCCCAAGAGGCGAGCTCTTGCATTGTCATCTCTGCAAGTGGTCCACCGATCGGTTCGGCACGTTCGTACTTAGCGGTTACTGACATCACTCCTGTCCTCTCGTTTGGGGCCGCAGAGCAGAGCAGCCAGGATTTAGTTTCCCCCAAAAACCCCGGCGAGGTCCTCACTCCACAACTCCACAACCCCAAACCTCGTTGATTACTCGAATTTAGATTTCTGAGTCATGTCCTGAACTTCGAACTTACCGCCGTGAGTAAACAAAGCGCTGACTTCATCGTCTAGCAGCGCCCGCTTTTTGTATTTAGCGCTAGTCGCGATAACTCGACCCTTCGGCAGCGCGACGATCAGAAAGTAGAACTGGCCCTTGTTGTCTTGTCGGGTGTGTTGAAAATCCTGATTCCGTACATGAGACCCACCTTTCTGGAAAGACGCCTCAAGGACGCTCGCCGCAAGTCCGACCAATGCCGACGCATCGTGCGGAACTACTCGGCGTTACTGTGGTCCCTTGCGAATGTCAAAGAAAAAGCGACTTGTTAGATCGCGTCACGCTTGGCCCGCCAGCTTTCTGCTTCTCCCAAAAGTAAGCAAAAGAGACGATGCGAAAACGCGACCTAACAAGTCGCTCTTTGGGAGTAAATCTTACCACCGGGGCCAAGTCGATGGGAAGTTCAGAAGTTGTGCAAAGATCGGAAATGCAAAATACTCTTTAGCTGATGGGGCCGTCAATATTTAAATTCGTTTTATTGTGTTGCAGCCCTTGTAGGTAATCTGGTTTCGTAGCTCGTTGGGCCAGAAGTTGTCCCCACCACTTGGCGACCACGCCACCAGTTTGCGCGCATGGTCCGTTGTGTGATCGGATAGGAGTCCCGTCTTGATAAGCAGGCGCCGGATAACTCCTGGCGCCTTAGTCTCAATAGTCGTCTTCGTCGTAGTCGTCTCCCTCGAATCCTTCATCGTAATCCTCCTCTTCACATTCGTGAGAACAGTCGTCAGGTGCGGTATCGTGGAAGAGATCCTCACCGTCGCAATCGCAAGCTTCGAAACATTCAGGACAATCGTGCAAGGTTCGTCACCCCTTTCTAAAGTCTTCGTAAACTACTTTCTGAGAGACATCAGTAAGGAACTCCGCAACCCGGTCCCCACCTTGAGCCGCTTGCATCTTGTCCTCAGAGGACTTGCCGTAGGTGGTACAGTGCATGTACCCACTCTCTTTGTCCCATGCGAAGATCAGCACTTGGTCCTTACCGTACTTCTCGGCGATTTCCCGAGCCTCAGAAACCGGAATTGCTTGATATGGCATTTAATCCCCCCTCCCGTCGATCACGTCCACGCCGTCCAGCTCTTGAACCTCACCGCCTGCTCCTACTCTATTCATCTTCCCGGTCTTCACGTCCACCATGTAAAAACTGTTCAAGCCTGAGAATCCAGGTTCGCAATAGTCCCCGGTACGCTCATATCGTTCCTGGGCCAACGCTTTCTGATGAAGCTCTGCTTTCTCGCGCTCGCCTGGACAGAATGTACAGGGACCACGCGGCCCATCATTACCCGGCCATCCCCGGCGGCGTCTGACGCGAGCGTAAGGTACGCCTAGGCCCTTGCACCAAGGGCAATCAGCAAATATATCCGCCATCGTCCGACTCATCCTCTGGAAGGTGGCCAAGTCGCTCTTCTTCCGTTCGATAGCCCGGCACAGTTTCTTTGAAGTGCTGGTCAAGCATCCCGCCGAGCGAATGGGTGCGGCGCAGGTCTTTCCGTCCAAGATGCCGCATTAGCGAGTCACCGGGAAGGTGCGGATTGGTCGGGCTCTGCTTCACAGTCAACGGAAGACTCCAGTTATCCACAACAGTCTGCCAGTTGATTTCTTCAGGACTCATATCGGAGCGCCCTGCCATAAGCGCCGCGAACTGTTCTTGAATCTGAGGGAACAAGAGTATCGCCGCTCCGTGCGGACTTTCCTCAATGAGCATATTCGGCGGATACGTGTTGGCTAAAAACTCAGTGACCGCGCAGTTATTACACATCCCTTTCGGCTTAGTGGATCGCCGGAGCATCTTCGCCTTCGACGGTTCAACGGCGCCGACGCGGCATCTAACGCCACACCGTTCACAATTACAGATCGCCCCGAGGTTACTCATTCATGCCCCCTAGATTTACCCCAACGAAGAAAATAACCCACGCTTCGCGTCAAGCTTCGCCCGAACTTGGGCAGCTCCCGCCTCGGTGAGTATCACTGTATCGATTCTCCCATCCAAGCGGCTGACCTCCATCAAGCCATTGCGCTCACACTCCTCGATCGTGCGAAACAAAGTTGCCCACTCAGCCCGATCCTGTGGGCAGTCACCACCGAGACCTCGACATAGTTCATTAAAGTCGGAGGGTTCGGCACTGCTCGCGGCAGCAAGTACAGTGTCAGTATCCATTACGCCCGCTTCTCCCAAAGTGTAACCAGGATTGCTACTCCAAAGATCGCGCAAGATCGAGTGACGCAGCTTACCCGCAGCGAAGGGTAGTCAGTTCTCGGCTCTGGAGGCTTACCGCAGAACGGGCAGAGACTCCTTTCCTCCACCGGCTGCTGGTTGTCAGCGATGCGTTCGTAGGCCGCGTCAAGGTCTTCCATTGCTTTAATCTCTAAATAGCGGATTGTTTCTGATTAGCCGGTTATGAGTCTCAACACAGGCCTTTACCCTCTGAACGATTCGCAAGTCAAAACACTGGACGCTCTGCGGGTCGGAGCAGAACTCTGCGTTGATCAATTCCAACAGCGCGTACGCTTCCCGCTCGTTGTCTATCGACTCCTGGATTTCAGTTTGCGCCTTCCGGCTTAACTCTGCCCGCATTCTCATCCCTCACTCATTTTGGCACGGTTCTAAAGTGGCGACCAATGTCATCATTCGGCTCTATCGTTACACCCTCTTTAGTGGGAGATAGCTGACGCTCGAAGTCGTCCGCGTCAAACCAATTCCGATCGTAAACAATCTTTGGCGGGTACACGGCTGCGTGGAACGTCGCATAAGCCCGCGCCCATGACTCTGCCCGTTCTGGTTCGCCCTTGCTTGAAGACTCGATCAGTTGGTCAAGCAACTGCTGCTCAACCTTCTCGCGTTTCTTAACGGCTACGGTGTTGTGGACCGATTCAGACTGATTGTTGGTATCCATACTATCGTTCTCCCTCTAACCAAAAGTTACCTTCCCGCCGTTGATGAAAATTTTGCTGTCGGCGAGGTCTTGAATGTCCGCTTGTTGTGAAACGTAGATGACTCGGCACTTGAGAATGTCAGCAAATCTGCGCAGCATTGCTATCACCCGCGGCGCGTTTTCCTTATCGCAGACGCCAGTCGATTCATCCACCATGATCGTTGGTCCCGTCAACCCCGCCCGCTGACATCCAAGCAGGACCAAAGCCTTCGAGAACGGCCAGCCAACAATTATCTTGCCAGCATCAGAAAGCCGCCGCGATTCTTTGACCAAGCCTTCTTCGGAATCCTCAACATTGATATTAAGGCAGGGCACCATCCGCTTCCCATCCGAATGAAGCCTCTCGGTCTCTATCGACACCAAAGTGTGCCGCGTATCACCAGCCGCGCGTAACAAGTCGTTAGTTAGTTCGACTAATGTTTGCGAGGCAGCGTCGATCTCGGCTTTTTGGAGCGCGTCCTTGCCCAAGTGTTGGCCCAACAGCGCCCAGTTCGATACCTGCTCCTCAAGTCCCCGCACCTGCGAGGCCAACTCCTGCCGGCGCCCTTCCTTTGTCTCAGCATCCGCGAGTTCTTTCTGCGCCGTTGCCAGCTTGATCTGGTACTCGGTCAGAGACTGGCGTGCCGATGTGACGGCTGCTTCGAACGGAGCAAGATCGATAGGTTCCGGAAGAGTTGTGTTGTCGACTTGGCGCTCAAGTTTACCGTGCTCGTGTTCCAGCATCGCGAGTTCGCTGTCGAGCCCGGACTTTTGGTGCAGGAGTTCTTCAATACGAGTCCGAGCTTCGCTTAACAACTGAGACTTGCCGGCCAAAACCTTGACTGTGGCCATCTGCTTGTTTAGGGATTCTACGATCGACTCGTTGGACGCCTGCTCCCCTTCGATTCGGCGCAGAGTGTCAGTCCTCAATCCGACCTCAGCATCCAGTCGCGAAACCTCTGCGGCCAGTTCTGAAACGCCGGTCGTGGCGGCCTTCAAGTCAGTGGTGATAGAAGTGCGCTGTTCGTCGAGGCCCTGGATGCGTGTCTCAGCAGTCGCGAGATCAGAAGATTTGGCCACCAACGGCACGTAACCTTCAATCTCGTTCAGCAACCAGCGGACGTCGGATTGCGCCTGCACCGCCGCAGTGTCGAGCTCCTCGCCTTCTGCCTTGAGTTGGTCGCCTTCTGTGATGAATGCGTGACTCTCACGCAATAGCGTCTCAAGCGTGGCTAAGCATTCTTTGGTTTCCGCTCCGGCTTTTTCCACGAACGATAAGTTGCCGGCGGTTGTCTGCGCAGTTCGGAGCGCGCCCTCAAGCGTGCGTAGCTTTTGTTCCGACTCTTCGAGCGCGGCCTTTACTTCGATCAGCCTGGGCGGCGTGTCCTGCTCTTCGGCTTCAACGTCGTCATCGTCAGACAACGCTTTCATAGCACGGGCGACGGGCTCAGCTAGACCGCCAACGATGTCGTGATGCCCGTCTCTTAACGTCGAGATACGCTTTGCTGTGGAAGTCGAAAGGGTGAGCTCGAGCGCACTGACCCCCATCTTGTAACGGCCTATTTCCGTTCTGATCAAGTCGACGTTGCCGGTCAGACGCTTAGCGTCCGCAACAGCCTGCAGCACGAACTCTTTGGTATCCACCAGAGGCTTAGCCGTGTTAATCCGACCCTCGATTTCTAACTGGCGTTGCGTGATACCGCTGAGACGCGTGCGAACATCGTTCAAGGCGCTGGCTTTTTCCCAAACCTTGACTCGCAGTTGAGCAAGTTCCTCTTCCTTGGTCTTTAGTGACGCCTGAAGCGAAGCGGTTTCCGTCACTGCTTTGCGGATCACCTCAGCGTTTTTCAACAGCGCGCGCGCATCTTTGCGCTTGGTGTCGACGTCAGCCAGCCGAGCCGTGAGGTCCGCGACCGTGGCTTGGGACTGATCCCGGCGTTGGACCACATCCTCGCGCCGGCTTTCCAGTGCTGTCCGGGCTGAGTGTTCCTCGGAGTAACGAAGCCGCAACTCCTGATCGACCGTAGCCTTCGCCGCCAACTCATGGCCAAGCCGAAGAACCTCAACGCCGGCGGCTTCGATTACCTTAGCCTGGTCGGCGACCTCTTTGTTTACCTCGATCTTAGTGGTTAGTTCGGTGACGCGCGCGCGCAACTTAGAGACTTGTTCGACGAGCCCGTCGCGCCGAGATACCAGAGCGTTGTATTCAGCGCGTCGCTTCTCGACTTCCTGTGCCTGTAGGCGCCTCGCTGCCAGAGCGCTCTCGTTGCTGCTCAGTAGCTCAACCCACCCATCAACACCGGTCTGCGTGCTACTGACCGCTGCCCTGAGCGCCGACAAGTCCACCGTGCCG
>Ga0070694_100000314_pt1 | contig 26001 bp, 24 predicted proteins | sample KBSK1251metaG_FD_65470 | JGI IMG/M metagenome (GOLD analysis project Ga0070694, IMG submission 65470) | Corn, switchgrass and miscanthus rhizosphere microbial communities from Kellogg Biological Station, Michigan, USA - KBS K1-25-1 metaG | ecosystem: Host-associated > Plants > Roots >...
GTTCCTCATCCCGGCGGGCGAACGCATCCAGTACAACACTGTCACGGAGACGGCCCCGGATGGGACGCAGACGCAGCGCCAGGAGGCCGTGGACGTGGCCGCGTTTGCCCAGGACCAGTGGGGCCTTCGCGTGGAGGAGGTCGAGGACCTCTACGACGTGATGCCGCACTTCACGGGGCTCGCCATCGAGCGCCCGTCGACGGTGACGGATCCCACGCGCGAGCGACGCTACGTGGACCTCATGGCGGCGACGAGCGCGGCCCAGGTCTCGAACGCGTCCGGCCAACTCGAGGCGGCGCAGCAGGCCTTCGACGCGCACGAGGACCGCATGGGCGTGGAGGACCGTGGCCTCGTCGAGAACGCGTTGGCGACGGCGCGCCAACGACTGGAGCAGGCGCGCAACATGAGCGACGCGCAACGCTACTACCAATCGTCGTCCTTCGGGTTCCAGTCGCTCGTCCAGTCGCGGTTCGCGCGCGCCGTCGTGGACTACTATGATTCCCAGAACCGCTCGGTGACGGATTACGTCCAGGACTACATCGACGCCGTCGACGCCGAGGGGGTGAAGACGCGCGGCGAGATCCAGGCGTCGTATCCACTCACGGCGAGCGAACTGGGCGCCCAGGCGGCGGCCGAGTTGCGCCTGGGCGAGTCGCGCCAATTGGCGGCGCAGGCCCGCGCGAGCCTCGATGCGGGCGAAGCCGGCACGGCGCTGCGCACGGCCGCCTTCGCGCGCGAACGCGTCCAGAGCGCGCGGTGGTGGGCGGGCCTGCGTGACCGCCTCGTCGTCGACCTGCCGCAGGGCCAGGCGGCGCCTGACAACGTCACCGCGGACGGCCTGCGGGCCTTGGCGGAGGACTACATCTCGAGCGCGAGCCTCATGGTCTCCTACGCGGAGCGCGTCGTCGGCAGTGGCGAGAACAACCTGGCGGAGGCCACGAGCGTCCTCTCCCAGGCACGGACCGCCCTCGAAGAGGGGGACCTCGCGGCGGCGACGTACGGCACCTTGCACTCGATCAGCCTCGTGAACGCGGCGATGGCGAGCTTCAACCCGCCGGACGCCATGAAGCAGCGCATCGCCACCCTGCGCAACCGCACGGCGCACGACATCGAGACCGCCCGCGCGGCCGGCGTGGAGCCCGTCTACGCGGTGAGCCTGTACGAGTTCGCCCTCTACCAGGAATCCACGGACGTGGTCGAGGCGTACGAGGGCTACAGCCACGCGCGCATGGCGGCCCGCGCCACGCTCGTCGCAAGCGGCCACGAGGCGCCACCGCTCAAGCTCATCCCCATCGAGGGCCGTGGCTTCCTGACGCCCGGCCAGAAGGCGGTGCAGGGCGCGGCCTGGGCTTGGATGACGCTCCTGGGCCTGCCGGTCGCCGCGGGCCTCGTCCTCGGGACCGTCGTCGCGGCGCGGTCGGGCTCCAAAAGATAGTTAACGCGCCTGAGATTCGACGCGCCCCGATGGCGGTCGGCGAACTCGGTGAGCGCATGGAGGCCCTCGTCGGGGCCATCCGCGCCTACGGGTCCACGGTCGTCGCCTACTCGGGCGGCGTGGACTCGGCCGTTGTCGCGAAGGCCGCCTACCTCGCCCTGGGCGAGTACGCCATCGCAGCCATCAGCGACTCGCCGACGCTTCCCCGCTCCGAACTCGAAGAGGCCTCCAAGACCGCCGAATCGATCGGGATCCGCTTCTTCGCCATCGAGCGCAGCGAGCTCGACGACCCGAACTTCGTCGAGAACCCGCTCAACCGTTGCTACTTCTGCAAGAAGGGCCTCCAGGAGGACCTCACGACGCTCGCGCGCGACATCGGCGCCGCCACCGTCACGTACGGCGTCAACCTGGACGACCTGGGTGAGTGGCGCCCCGGCATCCAGGCGGCCCGCGAGGGCGGCGCCCGGTTCCCCCTCGTGGACGTCGGCTTCACGAAGGCGGAGGTGCGCGAGGTCGCCCAGCGGTGGGGCCTCGCCGTCTGGGACAAGCCCGCCTCGCCCTGCCTGGCCAGCCGCATCCCGTACGGCGAACGCGTCACGGAGGAGAAACTCCAACTCATCGAGCGCGCGGAGGCCTTCGTCCGGTCGATGGGCTTCCGCGACGTGCGCGTGCGGCACCTGGAAGGCGTCGCGCGCGTCGAGGTCCCGCTGCCGGACGTGGCGCGGCTCTTCGCGATCGAACCATTCATCGTCGACCACTTGCGCGGCCTCGGCTTCGAATCCGTCGCGCTCGACCCGCGCGGGTTGCGCAGTGGACGACTCAACGAGGAGGCGATGGTCCCTGGCACAAGCCCATGATCCCCAACTGGACGAACACGTCAAGAAGCTCCTGGCCGCCGACAAGGAACGGCGCAACCCCGCGATGGGCCGCAAGGCCGACGAACAGATGATGGCCCTGTGCGAGCACATGAAGGCCCACAAGGCGTCGATCCCGGACGCGCAGTGGCAGAAGACGCTCACGACCCTGAAGGCGATGAACCTGCGGCCGTACTGGAGCTACTGCCGCGAGCACATGTTCGACATCGGGCTCGAGTTCTAGCGCGCGCCTAGTGGCAGTGGCCCGCGTGCATGACGCAGGTCGCGCTGTCGCCGAAGCCGGGTTTCGTGCGTACCATACCCGTGACGGTGAACGTCCAATCGGCGAGGACGCCGGGGTCCTCCTTGCTGCTGCCGCCGATGATGCGGAACACCCATTGCGCGGGCTTCTGCGTCGGCAGGTCGCCGTTGCCCTTGAGGATGCAGAGCATGATCATCTCGGGGGGCTCACCGGCCAGGCCCTGTTCGGAGTGCGCTTGGCACGAGGGGTTCGGGGAGTACGAGCCGTCGTCCTTCTTGGTCCCCACGCTGAAGTTTCCGCGAAGGTTCGGCAGTTGGCCGTTCCACGTGAGGACCGCCTTGATGCTCGCATCGTAGGTGAGGTTGTACGGAACGTCCGCGCCGCACGTGTTGCCTGCGTCGGTGCAGGGGACGGGCGAGCCGGGCTCGCTCTTCTCGACCGTGTAGGGGTTGAGCGGTGCGTCGTCGCTGACCTTGAGGCCCCAGGTCTTGGTGGCGCGTCCGCCTTTGGCGTCGGTGACGATGAGGCGAACGGCGTAGTCGCCGGCGGGCGGCGTCTCCTTGAACATGGGCGTGTCGCCGCCCGACTTCGTCGCGGGCAGCCAGTCGAGCACCGTCGCCGTGTGGGCGACGGGGTCCTCGTTGACGAACGTGACGGTGGAGCCGACGCCGATCGTCGTCTGGTTCGGGTAGCCGAAGTTGGAGATCTTGTAGACGATGTTGGAGGCGGGTTGGGAGGCGTCGACCACGATGCGCGCCGTCATCCACGGGTGGGGGTGGCAGTGGATGTCCCAGAAGCCGGCCTGGTCGAAGGTGACGTTGTGGCTCTGGCCTTGTTCGAGGCAGCCCGTCGAGAACGTGGCGAGGCGGTCGTCGCTCTCCAGGCACGGGTCCGCGACGCCCTTGGCCTTGGAGTCGTACTTGCCGAGGGCCCCCCAGGTCCACTCGTACGCCATGGGATCGCCGTCGGGGTCCGTCGTGGCGCTCGCGTCGAGGATGATCTCCGTGTTGGGCTTCACCCAGCGGGGGACCTCGTTGATGCCGATGACGGGCGGCGCGTTGATGCCGTTGCCGAAGGAGATGGCGTTGACGTCGAGCGAACTCAGGCCGTCGGGGTCGCGCACGGTGAGGCTCACGAAGTAGGAGGCGCTGCCCGCCGCGGCCTCCGGCGGGAACTCGACCTGGATCTTGGATTCCGTCGTCTCGGTGGCGCCCAGGACCCAGTTCCAGGCGTACGTGAGGGCGTCGCCGTTGGGGTCGATGGATTGGCTGCCGTCGAGCGTCCAGACGAGGGGGTTGTCGGTTGCCGTGACGGCGAGCTTTCCGGTGGGGGCCTCGTTGGCGCCCTTCGCCTTGCCGGCGCAACCGGAAAGGGCCGCCGTGAGGAACAATGCGAAGATGAGGAGCGCCCGAGAAGGAGACTTCATTGCGTTCGATGATTCGAAAATCCGGCTCGTATTTCAGTTTTGTTGGGGTTTGCCTAAAACGGTCGACTGAAACCGTAGGTTCCGTATCACCGGTTTCTACGGAATCCTTTGACCGAATTATATATGAACCTGCGAAATCTAACTCAAAGTGTCGATGTTAGAGAAGGAATTCGTAATCACCGGCAAGGAGACGCATCCCACCATCCGCGGCGCCTTCCCGGGGCCGGCGGCCCAGCGCATCGTCCACGACGACGAGACGTACCTCGCCACGACGACGAAAACAGGGCCCGTCGCGATCCGCGAGGCGCGCGGCTGCGTCGCCCTCACCGTCGACGGCGACATCCTGCTCGACTTCGCCGCCGGCGTCGGCGTCAACGCCACCGGACACTCGCACCCGCGTGTCGTGCAGGCGGTCAAGGACCAGGCGGAGCGCTTCCTACACTTCGCAGGCACCGACTTCTACTACGAGGTCCAGAACAAACTCGCCAAGACGTTGGGCGAACTCGTCCCCGGCGCGGCCAAGCAGAAAGTCTTCTTCACCAACTCCGGGACCGAATCCATCGAGGCGGCCCTCAAGATCGCCGCGTGGTCGACGCAACGCTCCCAGTTCATCGCCTTCCGCCGGGCCTTCCACGGCCGCACGCTGGGCTCGCTCGCCCTCACGAACAGCAAGACGGTCCACCGCGAACGCTTCCGCCCCATGGCCGGCGTCCACCACGTGCCGTTCCCGAACGCGTTCCGCAACCCCTTCGGCATCGACGGCTACGCGGACCCCGACCGCCTCACAAGCGCCGTCCTCGGCATGGTCGAGGAACTCCTCGAGACGGCCCTGCCGCCTTCGGAGGCGGCCGCCATGTTCGTCGAACCCGTGCAGGGCGAGGGCGGCTACAACGTGCCGCCCATGGACTTCTACCCCAAGCTCAAGAAGCTGCTCGACGGCCACGGAATCCTCCTCGTCGCTGACGAGGTCCAGACGGGCCTCGGACGCACGGGCAAGCTGTTCGCGATGGAACACTTCGGCACGAAGCCCTCCATCACGACGCTCGCGAAGGCGCTCGGGTCCGGCCTGCCGATCGGCGCGGCCGTCTTCGACGCCAAGCTCGACTTCGGCGTCAAGGGCGCCCACAGCAACACGTTCGGCGGGAATCCCATCGCGTGCGCGGCGGCGAACGCGACCATCGACGTCATCCGCGAGGAGAGGCTCGTCGAACGCGCCGCCCGCATGGGTCCACAGGTCGGCAAGCGCTTGCGCGAGATCCAGAAGGAGACCACGGGCATCGGCGACGTGCGTGGCCTCGGCCTCATGTGGGCCGTCGAATGGGTCAAGGACCCCAAGACGAAGCAGCACGATGCGAAGAAGCGCGACGCCGTCCTCCAAGAGTGCTACCGGCGCGGCCTCGTCGTGCTCCCGTGCGGCCAATCGGCGATCCGCTTCATCCCGCCCCTCGTCATCACCGACGAGCAACTGGCGGGCGGCCTCGACGTCTTCCGCGACGCGGCGCGCGCCGTGGGTTGACGTTTCAGCGGCGACGCCAGCACGCTTAAATGAGACGCTGCGGGTCGAGACGGCATGCGGACCGCGTGCCTCGCCCTCGCCGCCGCGCTCACGTTCATCGGCGCCCTGGGAGCCCTGGCCCCGGCGGCCGAGGCGAAGGAGCCGACGGCCGACGTCCTCGTCAAGGGCCGCGCCTTCGATCCGCCCATCCTCAAGGTCGCGAAGGGCACGACGGTCATCTGGACGAACGAGGACCCGGCCCCGACGGGGATGCACACGGCCACGAGCGACGACGAGGGCGAGACGTTCGACGAGCCGCTCTTCACCATCGAGTTCGCTGAATCCGACCTGAACAAGGCCGAGGTCACGTTCGACGAGGTCGGCGTCGTCGAGTACCACTGCAAGGTCCACGCGGACATGCACGGCGAGATCCGCGTCGTCGCCTCGCTTGCGGGCCCGGCCGTGGGCGTGGCCGCACGCGACAACGCGTTCGACCCCGACTCCGTCTCCGCCAACACGAGCCAGAGCGTCAACTTCACGAACCGCGGCCAGAACCGCCACAACGTCGCCTTCGAGGACGCCACGATCCAAGGCGGCAACCTCGACGCGGGCCGGTCCCTCCTCGTGAACTTCACGAAGCCCGGCGTCTACCGCTACCGGTGCCAGTTCCACTCGTCCGACTTCGACTCGGGCATGCGGGGTGAGGTGCGCGTCGCGAACGCGAGCGCCCAGCTGCCCCCACGCGTGACCTTCACGTCGCCCGAGGAGGGCGCGACCGTGAACGGCACCGTCCACATCACGGGCAAGGTCGCTTCGGGCCCCACCGAGGTCAAGGCGACCGGCGTCCAATTGCGGTTCGGGAACAACACGACGTGGGCCGACGCCGAGTTCGACGCCGCCGCCTCCACGTGGATGTACATGTGGGACTCGACGAACGCGACGAACGGGCCGCTCACCATCTTTGCGCGGGCCACGAGCACGGAATTCCCGGACCCGACTCCGACGACCACCAAGGTGACCGTCAACAATACCGCCCCAGCCGTCGTCGTCGACGGAGGAGGCAAGAAGGGCGGCCTGCCCGGCTTCGAGCTCGTCGGACTCGCCTGCGCCTTGGGCGTCGCCGGCCTCGCGAGCCGCCGTAGGTTCCATTGACGTTCGGCAAGCGTCTTAAGTCAGGCGGCTCATTCGAGGGCGGCTCTTGGGAGCCGTGGTGTTCGGATGAAGTGTGCAATGTGCAACATGGAAATGATGAATGACAACGAGATGAAGCTGCATCAGATGATGTCCACGATGGACATGAAGATGATGAAGAACATGATGATGCACATGGGCATGATGATGGAAAAGACGATGATGGCCAAGAAGTAGGCCATCGCTTCGCTCATCGACGTCGCTGCGGCCCGCAGTCGCGGGCCGGGCGACCCATTTCTTGCCCGCTTCGAGGACCGGTCTTCGTTTGGGATTCGCACATCGCCATCCTCCGATTGGATGCAACGCGCTTCGTCGGGTCCCAGTCGTCGCTCTCTCACCGTGGTCCGGTCTGCATCGCCGATTTATAGCGAGGTTGGATTGACGTAGGAGGAGGACCGCGATGCCCGCACGAGCCAAGCGCCAACCGCCGTCGCCCTCGTTCGAGAAGCGCCGAAGCGTGCCGCCGCGACGCGCGACGACCCCCGCGAAGGCCGCGGCGGCCGAGCCGAGCTTGCGGGAGCAACGCGCGCGCGTCTTCGAACTCACAAAGGGCTTCCACGCGACGCACCTCCTGGCCTTCGGCCACGAATCGGGCGCCTTCCAACAAATCGCCCACGCCGGACCCCACGGCATCTCCGTGCCCGAACTCGCCGACCACGCGGGTTGGTCGCCGGACTATGCGCGGTTCTTCCTCGAGGCCGCCCACGCCCTCGGCTTCGTCGACCTCGCCTCCGAGGCGGGCGTGACGCCGCGTTCCCGCTACCGCTTCGCCCCCCACATGCACGAACTGCTCGCAGACGACTCGCACCCCCTCTACATCGGCGCCGTCCCCCACTACAACGTCCTCGTCGGCGAGGACTACCGCCGCTACCCGGACCTCTTCCGCACCGGGAAGGCGTACCCGTACGCCCTGCATGGCGAGGACTTCCTGCGCACGGCCGCCACCGTCACGCGCGCCATCCCCGGCCGCTTCGTCGCCGACATCCTGCCGCGCTTTCCGGCGCTGCGCCGTCGCCTCGAGCAGGGCGCCCACGTGCTCGACATCGGGTGCGGCGCGGGGTGGACGATCGTCCGATTCGCCGAGGACTTCCCGAAGAGCCGCGTCGTCGGCATCGACGCGGAGCCCAACGCGATCGAGATGGCGAAGACCCTCATCGCCTTCCGGCAACTGGGCCAGCGCGTCGAGGCGCGGCTCGTGCGCGGGGAGGAGATCGACTACGAGGCGGAGTTCGACGTGGCGACGCTCTTCTTCGTGCTCCACGGCATCCCCCCCAACCAGAAACTGCCGGCCCTCGCGCACGCCCGCCGGGCGTTGAAGTCCAAGGGGACGCTGCTCGTCTTCGACGAGTTCTACCCCGACGCGGCGGACGACTTCCGTGGCGCCGACGAACAACTCAACGTCGTCTCGCAATGGTTCGAAGGCGTCTGGGGCCACCGATTCAACACGCGCGCCGAGCACCGGGAGCTCCTCGAGGAGGCCGGCTTCCGCCTCGTCAACGAGCACGTCGAGGGCCGGTACGTGGCCCTGTTGGCCGAGAAGGCCTAGTCCATGGGCGAGTCCGGCTCCGTCATGACGGGCTCGCTGGCCGGCGGCAGAGGCTCGGCGGGCGTCTCGGGGGTCGGCGCGGGCGGGATCTTGGAGGGCTTGACCTTGGTCTCGACGAAGGCGAGGTCGTAGACGAGTCCGGCGACGATGCCGCCGAGGATGGGGCCGACCCAGTAGACGTAGTGCGTGGGGCCGAAGCTCTGCGCGACCAGGGCCGTGGAGAAGGCGCGCGCGGGGTTGAGGGCGGGGCCCGTGAGGGGGGCGCCCATGAGGATGGCGAGGGTGATGGTGAGGCCGATGGCGAAGCCGGCCACGCCCCAGTTGGGGTGGCGCTGGTCCATGGCGGCGCCGAAGATGACGATGACGAGGATGAACGTGAGCGCGGCCTCGATGAGGACGCCCTTCGCGGGGTCGATGCCGGCGCCGAGAAGCGGCGTGCCGAGCATGGCGGGCTGCCACCAGTCCGCGGGCAGGCTCGCGACGAGGAGGATGGCGCCGAAGACGCCGCCGAGGATCTGGGCGGCCATGTAGAGGAGGCCGATCGGGGGCGGCATGCGGCGCGTGGCCATGGCGGCGAGCGTGACGGCGGGGTTGAAGTGGCCGCCCGAGAGGTGGCCGAGGGCCGTGACCATGACGGCGATGGCGAGGCCGTGCGCGAGGGCGACGCCGATGATGACCGTCGTCGCGTCGCCGCCGTTGAGCGTGTTGAAGTGGGTCAACGTGACGACGGCGCCCGCGCCGACGAAGACGAGCGTGAAGACGCCGACGAATTCGGCCGCCGCGGCCCGCCACCAGGGTTGTGCGCCCACGAGTCGCCGGGAAGTCGGGAGCCGGTTATCAACATTAGTTTGCCCCGACCATTCGCAGCTATCGGTTGCGAAAGGAGCCATTTTAATAACGTGGGCGGATGGGGCGGGTCAAGGAGAACTTGGCATGGATTCGGGAACCGCGATGGCCGTCCTCTTCCGTTGGCTCCACATCACGTCCGGCGTCTTCTGGATCGGCCTCCTCTACTACTTCAACGTCGTCCAGGTCCCCGTCTTCAAGAAGTTCGACGCCGCCACGCGCTCCCTGGCCATCCAGAAGCTCGTCCCCGTGGCGCTCGCGTGGTTCCGCTACTCGGCGCTCTCGACCGTTCTCTTCGGCCTGCTCGTCCTCTGGGCGCAGGACCAGACGAACAGCGCCTACATGTCGACCGAGCGCGGCATGATCATCTCAAGCGGCATGCTCCTCGGCCTCGTCATGGCCTTCAACGTGTGGGCCCTCATCTGGCCCAACCAGCGGAAGATCATCGAGGCCAACCGCGCCAAGGCCGCCACGGGCAAGGACATCCCGCCCGAGTCGGCGCACTGGGCCAAGACGGCGTTCTACGCGAGCCGCACGAACTTCGTCCTCTCGTTCCCCATGCTGTTCTTCATGGTGAGCGCGCCCCACCCGATCGGGACCGCCAACGAGACCTTGGGCGTCGGCGCGGCCATCCTCGTCCTGACCCTCGTGGCCCTGTGGATCTTCACGAGCATGAAGCCCGCCGCGCAGAAGACCGGCGGGACGACGCCAGCGACGAAGCCGTAGACGCGGCAGCCTGCCCAGATCGGGGGTCCGCGCAATGCGGACTTGACCTCAAAGGAGATAAGGGATGCCTCCGCATCGGGAGGCATGCGCCTTCACCAGGCCCTCCTGTTGACACCTTCGCTTCTTGCGCTTGCCGTCGTGCCGGGCGCGCAGGCCGCCATCACCGGCGCGGGCGTCGAGGCGTATATGTCTCAGGCCGACTGGGGAACCGGCTTCGTTCCTTGTCCAATCCTTCACCCCGTGAAGTTCACGTTCACGCAGTACAATTCCACGTCTTGGGTCTTCACGGTCGGCGGGCCGGAGGCTGGCTGGTGCTCGTTCGGCGGCCGCACCAATTACTACTACGACACCGGCTATTGGGCCAACCGGGGCTACGACAAGACGACGACGCATGGCTCATGCACGACGTCCCGTACGACGATTGATCCTTTCATCGCGGCGGGCCCCTTCAGCATCGTCACTACGAACACGGACTCTTGCTCGGGCACGACGACGACCTACCGTTACGACCTTGTGAGCTCCGGCGATAACTCGACGTGACTCCGGAACCATCCTGCGGGAACGCCCCCTGGGAACCATGTAGTTTGACGGTTCGCCCGTCCTCGCCTGGGCCATTGTGGTTCGAGTCCAGAATGCCGCCATGGTTCCGACTTGGCGAACGATTCTCGAAACCGCAGCCCATCCATCCTCGACGCGTCCCTTGAATGTCTTTGAACGCGTGCCGCCTTCCTATCGGACGCGCGAGGTTTCTTGGCACCTGACGTTTCGACAGGGGAGGTCAGGACATCTGCCGACCGCCGCAAGATATAGACCTTGGCTGTTTCGATGCACCGTGCGAGCGACCGAAGGCCGACGCGCGACGCCGGTCGAACCACCCGACCCAATGCATGACATCACGGGCCGGATCGCTGAAGCGTTGATTGAGCAACTTTTCCGAGCACTCAAATGGAAGGTGTTGCGCTTCGGCATGAGCATGCCCACGCTCATAAGATCGCCGTGCCCGAAGGACGCCTACTCTCCCAACTTGAGTTCCTTCACCTGCACGTTCTTCCCCTCGCACCTCAGGATGAGGCGTTGGGCAGCCGTGTAGGCGTTCTCGAGGCCGATCTCCTTGCCGAGGCTGGCGGGGAAGACGACCTGGAACGTGACGCGTTTGCCCCCCACGAGGTAGCTGCGTTCGACGGTGATGGGGGCCTCCATCGGCTTCAAGTCGTCGGCCATGTGCCCGGCGGCCAGAGCGGGCGTCGGTGAAAAGGGCTTCGACGCAAGTACGGCAACCAGATTCACCCACCCCGTCGGCACTAAGAAATCCTTAAACACGCCCGCCTGACAGGTGAAAGTACGCCTTCCGCCGACCCGCGAATCGGTCGACCAGCGTGTCGCGCTTTTCGTCGGGCTGTTCGTTTCAGTCCAGTTCCTGCTGACCGGTCTCACCCTCGTGCTGCCGTCGCGGCCGATGTCGGCGGTATGGTTTCTCGCGGCAGGGGTGGCCGGAGTTGGCGCTTGGCGTTTCGAAATGCTTAAGGCGCGGCGATCGAAATCGAGGCTCGGATGAGCGAGGAACTGTTTCACCGGCGCGCGGCCTATCTCTTCGCCGGAATCGCGATTCTTTCCTTCGGTCTCGCGCTGGCGGTCGTTGTCGGCTGGATTTGACCCGCAGCGTTAGCGGAATCCGTTCAAGAGGTTCGCGCCCGAGACCTGGCTCGCCGTGATCACGTCCGCGGCGATTCCGCTCGCCTCTCCGTCCCGCACGATATCATGGGGCTTGTCCAATTGGAAGATGACGTGGACGCGGTTGTCGGGCGCGACGACGCACTCGAAGAAGTCCCCGGGCGGCTCGGTCCCGGTTCCCGCTGGCTCTTCGGCCAAACGGGTCACGTTCCACGATGGCTCCGCCGCGTCCGCGTCGTCCGAGACCATCACGTAGGCGAACCACTGGGATTGCGCGGTGACGACGAGGTCCGTCGTCGCGTAGAAGCTCAACCCGAGCGTGCCCGCCCGGCCGGCGCACGCGTGGATCTCCGCGAAGCGCGCCGGGAACGGCGTCACGTCGTGCATCGTCCATGACACGTCGGCGCCACGCATGGCGTACTTCACGTGGCCCGGTTGGTCGCCCTGCCACTCGGTCTCCTGGAATCCGACGGAGATCGCGAGGTCGTCCAACCACGCGGCGTAACCCGTCCCGGCGGCGTCGATCGCGGCCCCCGGCGCAAGATAGGACGTCCCCAACTCGAACGTGGGCGAGTACTCGACGGGCAGCGTGCGGCCGCGGTCCGTGCTCCATAGGACCTGCAACTTGGAACTGGAGCCTTCGCCGCCGTGGCAGACGACGAGCAGCGTGCGGTCGTCGACGGGCGAGGCGGCCGGCATGCAGAAGCTGCCCCACAGGCCTTGGCCGAGCGTCCACGTCTCGCCCGCGTCCTCGGAGCGGTAGAGCCACTTGGAGGACATCGTGGGTCGGCCCTCCGCCAGGTCGCTGGGCGTCGGGAACGCCGGGCCCGTGTTGATGAGGAGGTAGACGACGCCGTCGCCGTGGGCCTCGATCCACGGCCGGTCGTCGATGGGGGCCGTCGTCGCCATCACGGCCTTCGTCCAGTCCCAGACGGGACCGGGACTCCACCTCGTGAGCGCCGCGTCGGCGACGTAGATGTCGGAGAGGTACGTGCGGCCCACGGCGTCGACGGCGATGTCGCCTTCGCCGCCCCAGTAGGTCGCCTGCGGATCCTTGGGCAACGGCAGGTCCTGCCACGACTTGCCGCCGTCCTTCGAGAACCAGATCCACGACGCGAGGTATTCGCCCTCGGCGGGCCGCTCCGTCTTGGCCGCCGTGGCCACGAGCGTGCCGTCAGGCGCGACGGCGATGCTGGGCTCGAAGCCCTCGCCCTTGACCGTCAACTTGACCGGCGCCGCAAACGCCAATGCCGTGAGCGATGGATCCAACGTGGGCGTATCGACGTTGGAGAGCGGGCTCAGGCAGCCGGCCAGGCACGCCAGAAGCACGATCGCAAGCGCCGCGCGCATCGTGGACGACGAGGCCGCGCAGGGTGATAACCGTTCCTCGATTCCGGATGGATGGCGCGACCGCAAGTACGGCTACCAGATTCACCCACCCCCCAGGCATCATCATTAACCGGTTCGCGCCCGCCTGCTTTGTGCGACACTTACCCGATTTCAAGCGCATCCGAACGCGCAGATCTTCTGAGCACTTGGTCGTACTCTTGCTAGCGGGCGTTGCGGGCGTGCAACTGGCGTTGAACTCGCTGTCCTACCTCCTGCCGTGGACGGTCATGGTGGCAGCGTGGGGGCTCGCCTGCGTGGCCGTCATCGTGGCGACCATCCGAATCGAAATCTATAAGATGAAACGTCAGCGATGGAATGGACCATGAGCGACGAATCCACGCAGCGCATTCCCTTCTACTTCTTGGGCGTGGCCGGAATCCTGGGTCTGGTCGCTCTCGTCTGGGGCATCCTCCTCATCATCGGCGACCTGATGCACTAGGGTTGGGTCATCAAAATCAGATGGGCGCCGTCGGGCCCTGCGCGTCGATTCGGACCCGAAAAATCCGCTCCGGATGCTCTTGATGGATGCGCGAGAGTGAGGTTTCCGTTACGCCCTGCTGCGCCAACGCCTTCGTCCGCTTCGGCACGGAGTGCGGTGGCAGGACCACGTTGGGCCGCGAAAGATCGTCGATGTAGTCGGTCTCCATCATGAACCGGTCGCCCTTGGCGATGGCCTCTGCGATGTTGCTCTTGCTCGCGATGATGGAGGGGAAGAGCCCGTGGTTCTCCTCGGGCTTGACCGCCGGCGGCGAGTAGTGCTTGACGAGCCGCTCGATGGGAAAATTGGCGAGCTTCGCGATGCGGGCGAGGTCCGCGAAGACCTCGGGGGGCGCGTGCTCCGTGTGGAGGATCACGGGCGCGTCCGCTTCGCGCGCCCGACCCAAGCCGTACTCGAGGAGCCTGTTGCTCTCGGCCCACACGTCCGGCGGCACCTCGAAGTGGGGACGGCCGACTTCGCCCATCACGAAGGCGCGGCCCGCCGCAAGCACGTCGTGCGCGGCGTCGTAGCCGAGCCGGAACGCCTCGCTCGCCTGCTCGATCCCGTGCGTCTTCGCCATGCGCACGAACTCGATGGGGTACGGCCCCAGCGCACGGATGACCTTGACCGGCGTCTCGCGCTCGACGAGGTCGCACAGGCGGAGATGGGCTTCGAAGAAGTCGAGCCATTGGGCCTTCGTCGTCTTGTCCGCCTCGCCGGGGATGGGGATGAGCGTGACGTGCGTGCCGCCCGCGGCGTGGAAGTCCCGGACGGCGTCGAGGCCGCGGCCCTTGGCGGGCTGCACGTGGAAGTGGTTGTCGAGGATGGGCCCCGCGTACGTCAAGCGGGGGCCGCCTCGGGCGTGGGCGACCACGAGGGCGTGGGCAGTTCGGGGACGAGGCCCACGCCGCGGTAGGCGGGCGCCCACCGTTCCGTCAAGTGGAGCAGCGTGGCGCCCTGTTCCAACGTGGGCTCGATGCATTGGCCCGCGTCGAAGTCGTTCCAAGGGATCAAGAGGGCGTGGGGGCGCGTGCGGACGGCGTCGCTCCAGGCCTGCGCGTACGCTTCGGGGCGCGTCGGGTCGGCGCTGACGGTGGCGACCCGCACGCCGTCGCCCGACGTCGCGCGGGGCTGGGAGCCGACCGCGTCGTAGTGGCCGACGATGCGCACGTGGCTCTCGCCCGGCAGCGTGAAGGCGTCGTCCGCGTCGACGATGAGGTCGAGGCGCGTGTCGTTGTCCTGCAGGTCGATCGCGTGGCGCCACCATTTCTCCTGCGCCTTCGCGTAGGCCTCGCGCCAGAGCGTCGCGCCGGGAGCTTGGAGTTCCGCTTCGTTCTTCGGGGCAAGCTGCCACAGGTCCGCGTCGCTCGCGGTCTCCATGCCGCGCGTCTCTTGGGGTCCGACGGTGTCGGCGACGATGTCGGCCACGTGGCGGCGCTCCGCGTCGCTGAACGTGGGGTGGACGAGGTCGACGCCCGCGAGGAAGAGGAGGTTGCCGGCGTCAGAGGCCAGGCGCAGGTGGTAGCCGCCGCGCCAGTAGTCGAAGGCGGGTCCGTTGAAGAGTTCGCGCGCGCGTTCGGCCGTCTCGGGCGTCACGTCGAGTTTGCCCTCGGGCGAGGCGAGGCGCGAGAGGTCCACCTCGAGGGCGTACGGCACGCCGGCCTCTTCCGCCACGAGGCGGCCTGCGGCGGCCTGGCCCTCGTACGCGGGGTCGAAGGTGAAGACGAAGGCGTCGACGCCGCCTTGGCGCAGGAGGGCGACGTCCTCGGCGATCTTGTGCGCGACGCCGTTGTAGTAGCCGGAGGCGGGCGTGAGGGTCGCGTGGCTCCATTCGCCGCCGGGGATCTCGGGGCGCTTCGTGGGGTTGAACCAGTCGGTGCGGTAGTGCATGAGGACGAGGGGGCCCTCGACGACGCCGGCGTCCAGGGGCGGCGCGTCGCGCTTGGGCGCGAGGAGGCCGACGGCGACGGCGGGCGTCATGAGGAGGAGGAAGACGGCGACGACGCTCACGCGCGCGCTGCGCACGGGCACCGGCAGGCGGCGGGTGAACGCGTGGACGCCTTGGCCGATGAGGACGAAGGCGTCGACGAGCGCGGGGGCCAGGAGCCGCAGGCTGATCCATAGGGGCACGACGAGGCCGATGGCGCCCGTGATGCCGAGGACCGCGCGCAACTCGTTGGCGGTGAGGTGGAAGAAGTTGGCGAGTTCGAGGATGGTCTGGGGCACGGATTGTCCGAGGACGCGTTGCGCCACGTCGTCGGGCAGGAAGAGGAGGAAGTGGACGTTGTCGAGCAGGGCCGCGATGCACACGAACGTGGTCGTGTGCAGGAGGAAGCGTTGCAAGCGCGCGGCCGGCGCGGGCAGGGCCAACGACTCCGGATGCCAGTGGGCGAGGGCCAGGAGGCCGAGGGGCAGGAGGATGTACTGTTCGGAGACGACCTTCGTCGCGAGGAGGCCGCCCATGAGGCTCAACCCGCTCCAGAAGAGGAGGGCGCGCTCGGTGGCGGCCTGGCGCATGGAGGCGACGACGAGGAGTCCGAGGACCGCGAGGGTGAGGCCGAAGCTCAGGAGGGAGAAGACGTGGACGAGGCCCGCGTCGTCGGGCAGGGTGCCGGGCCATTGGCGGCTCATGCCGAGGGCGCCCTCGTAGAGGAAGGCGATGGGGCTGAACCGGCCGGGGGGCCGGTTGGCGTGCATGCGGAAGACCTGTTCGACGTAGCCGCTGGGCTCCAGGAGGAAGAACGGGAGGCTCAGGAGGGCGAAGACGAGGCCGCCGGTGAGGAAGTAGCGGGTGGGCGCGCGCCAACCGCCGCGGCGCCAGAGGTGGACGGCCAAGAGCGGCACGAGGTAGAGCGGGAAGATCTTGACGAGCGTCGCCGCGCCCCAAAAGGCGCCCGCGCGTCCCCATCGGCCCTCCCGCATGGCGAGGACGCTCAAGACGAGGAACGAGAGGAGCAGGCTCTCGAACATTCCCCAGATGGTCGCGACGAAGACGAAGAGCGGGTTGAAGAGAAGGAAGGCCTCGACGCGCAGGGCCTTCTTCGCGCGTTCCTCCGGGTCGCCGGGCGCCGTGCGGACCATGCGGTGGGCCAAGAAGGCCAGGAGGAAGTTCGAGGCGAGGAAGGGCGCCTTGATGAGCAGGCGCGCGGCCCACGGGGCGCCCGCGAGGCCCATGACGACGGGCGTGTACGTCGCCGTCATGAGCAGGAGCGGCAGGGGCGGGTAGGCGTACCACATGGGTTGCAGGGGCAGGCCGACGCCGAAGTAGACGTAGTCGGGCTTGGCGTGGCCGGTGGCGTAGGGCGTGACGCCGTTGCCGACGAACTCCTCGACGGTCTTCTGGAAGACGAACGTGTCCCAGTCATGGGCGAGGACGGCGGCCAGGACGAGGTGGACGACGAGGCTGGCTCCGTAGAGGAGGATGCGCAGGTCGCGCCGGCGCCGCTCGGGCGTGTACTCCACGAAGGCCACGCGGTGGTTGCCGACGAAGTTCCACCCGGTGGCGATCGCGACGCCGATGATGGCCGCCAAGGCGTAGTCCACGTGGAGGAAGGTGACGCCGAGTTGGATGACGAGCCACTGGATGAGGGCGCCCACGGCCGTGACCACGTGGTAGCGCAGCAGGCTCCACCAGCTGCGGTCGCGGTCCCGCCACGTCCAGGCGCGGTTGAGGAGGTAGTTCGAGAGCGTGCTGAACTCGATCGAGAGGGCCGAGGCGACGGGCAGCGCCCATCCCAAGAGGCCGACGAACAAGCGGAGGAAGGCGAGGTTGACGATGACGCCGGATCCGCCGACGGTGGCGAACTTGGCGAAGCGTCGCAGGGGACGCGAGGGCGCGGGAGGCTGGATGCCTGGACTCGCTTCGACCGGTCGCACCTCCAGAGAATCGCGGCCAGAGCCGCCCGATATTAAAACATATTCGTGATTACACGGGAGTGAACGGCTGTCACGTGACGCCGTCACGGGCGCGCGGCTAGCACACGTTGGCGTGGCGGAGGATGCGCGCGCCTTCGACGTCGCCGCACGCCGCGAACCCGGCGAGGTCGGCCTCGTCTACCCAGGCCAGCGGCAGGACGACGAGGGCGCCGGCCGACGTGGCCGCGAGTTGGGACGGGCGCGCCAGTTCGAGGATTACGAGGCTCTCGTTCGAGGCGCCTTGGAGTTCGAGGCGCGAGGGCCCGTCCACGTTGTCCGAGACGACCCAACCATGGCGTTGCTGCAGGTAGTAGGCGAGGGCGGTTGGGGCGGGGGCGTACACGACGCCGGGCGCGGCGTCGGCGACACGGTCCGCCGTCTCGGTCCATTCGATGTGGCCCGGCACGTCGTTGCCGACGCGGGGGTCGAGGCCACTCATGACGTAGGCGGCGCTCGCCGTCGTCGCCAGGAGCGCGGAGGCGATGACGGCGGTGGCGACGCGAGGGTACCTCGTGGACCTCGCGAGGTCGGGAAGCCCGGCCGCGAGGACGGCGGGCACGAGGAGCAACGCGTAGCGCAAGAAGCCGGGACCCGGCAAGAGGCCGATCGTGAGGAGGATGCCCGCGGCGGCCCACGGGCTCCATCGGCGCCGGGCCTTCCACGCCGCCCGCAGAACGGCGGGGTTGAGCAGGAGGAGCGCGAGGGCGAAAACGGCCACGTGGATGAAGAGGGCGCCCTCCTCGACGAAGGCCTCGTAGAGGAGCGCGAAGACGCGCAGCATCTGCCACGCGGGGCCCAACGCGGGACCCGCCGGATTGCCGACGAGGATCACGGAGATGGCCGCCAGCGCGAGCCACAGCGCCGCCGGGGCGAACGGGAGGTAGTCGCGGCGCGTCCGGATGCGTCGGCGCCACAACCAGACGCCCGCGAAGACGAAGCCGAAGAGGTGCGTGAGGCAGAGGAGTCCCAACGCGGCCTTCTCGGTCCGTTCGCGCCGTTCAGCGTGCGCCCACAATCCCAACGCGGCCAGGCCGAAGCCCAGGGGATACATCGTGGCCTGCAGGCCGTACGTGAGCGTCAGGAAGCTCGTGCCGAGGAGGATGGCGCCGAGCGCGGCTGCGCGGTCGCCCCCGAGGCGCCTTAGGGCGGCCCACGTGAGGACGACGCCGCCCAGGCTCGCGGCGAGGCTCGGCAACCGGACGGCGACCTCGCTCGTGCCCGCGACGGCGGTCCAGGCCCACATGAGGAGGAAGTAGAGCGGCGGGTGGCGCACGAAGATCGCGTCGGGGTAGAAGCCGCTCCTCCAAGGGTGCGACGCGAGCTCGACGTACGTCGCCTCGTCGTACGACAGGCTGGACGTCGCCATGAACGCAAAGCGCGCGAGGAGGACGCCGAGGGCGCCCGCGAGCGTCCACGCGGCCCACGGGCTCGCGCGGGGCGTCTTCGGAGCGACCTGCGGCTGCGTCGGCGACCTCCTCCAGTCGGTTCGGGCGAGGACGGCCTCCTTAATGTGGGTTCTCGTCCGCCGCGGCGACCGTGCGCCACGCAAGGTTTTAGACGAGCATCCTCGTGGGGAACGACGGGAGCCCCGCCATGCCCGAGTCCGAGACGACGTTTTCACACCGCGTCCAAGAGCGGCTCGGACTCGTCTTCAAGACGGCCCTCATCGTCATCCTGCTCGTCGCCGCGAAGTACGTCATCCACCAACGCGGATGGGAGGTCATCGAGACGCTCTCCCTCCTCACGACCCTCATGGGCGGCGTCGCGTTCACGCTCGCCATCCTCCTCTCCGGCACCCTATCGGACTTCAAGGAGAGCGAGCGCAGCGTCGGCGAGCTCTCGAGCCACATCCGGCGGCTGCGCGCCGACCTGCGCCTCGTGGCACGCGACCCGGGCGCCGCGCAGGAGTTCGACCGGCAGGTGCGGGAACTCGTGCACTCCCTCAACGTGAACTTCCGGCGCGAGACCCACTGGCGCGCACGCGAGATCTACGTCCACATCGAAGCCATCGACGCGGGCGTCCAACGCGCGGCCCAGGCGGGCGCCGCCTCGAGCCAGGTGCGCACCGTCCAGGTCTGGCTCTCGAACGTCGTCCGCATCGTCGACCGCCTCGAGACGATCATCGAGACGACGTTCCTGCGCTCCGGCTACTACCTCGCCGGCACCGTCCTCGGCGCCGCCCTCACGGCGCTCCTCTTCACGAAACTCGCGCCCTTCGCGCAAGGCCTCATCCTCTTCGGCTTCGCGGGCTTCCTCCTCGTGGGGCTCTTCCTCCTCATCAGCGACCTCGACAACCCCTTCGCCGGCCACGCCCGGCTCGACCTCCGGCCCATGACGAAGCTCGAGGCCTGGCTGGACGCCGTGCCCGCCGGCCGGGAAGGCGCCGCGACGGCGGCCACGGCCGGCGCCCGCGCCCCCGCTTAGGGGCCGGCGAGGCTTGGCCGAGAAAACCTTAAAACGGCCCCGCCGGGTCGGACCCGCGGTAGTCCTATGGTGACCGTGACCATGACCACGCCCAGTCCGCCGCAAGTCGGCCAGAAGGCCCCCGAGATCAACCTCAACAACACGATGGACGGCGCCAAGCCCTGGAGCCTCCACGAGGCCCTCAAGAAGGGACCCGTCGTCGTCGCCTTCATGCCCGGCGCCTTCACGGGCACGTGCACGAAGGAAAGCTGCAACTTCACCGCGAACCTCAACGACTACACGAAGCTCGGCGCGCAGGTCGTCGGCGTCACCGTTGACAGCAAGCACGCCCAGGCCGCGTGGGCCGCCAAGGACAACATCAAGATTCCGCTCCTGTCCGACTTCGAGAAGAAGACCGTGCAGGCGTGGGGCCTCATGTGGGCCTCGAGTTGGGGCAACACGACGAAGCGCGCCACGTTCGTCGTCGACCGCAGCGGCGTCGTCCGCTACGGCAACGTCCTGGCCAACGCGAGCGACGAGCCCGACTACGCCGAGATCCAGAAGGCCCTGCAAGGCCTCAAGTAGGCCGGCGCCGGCGCAGCACGACCCAAACGAGGATGCATAGCGCGAGCGCCGTCCCCAGACCGGGCGCCCCCCGTGACGAGGGCGGGTCCTGCACCGTGAGGACGAGTTCCACCTCCGACGTCTGGTTCGCGCGCCGGTCCTCGGACGAGAGGAGGACCTTCACGCGGAACGTGTGGGAGAGGCTGGGTCGGTAGAGGGCGTCCGGCACGGCGGCCACGAGGCGGACGACGACGGGTTCCGTGGCGAACTTCAACGTCACGGGCGGCGGGAACGTGAGGTTGAGGCCCGCCGCGTCCGTCGCCGTGAAGGCCACGAGGGAGGCGCCGTTGGCGCGGTTCGTCAGGTGGACCTCGAAGGACGCGTTGCGCCCCGGCCCCGATGCGCGCTTCGAGAACGCGTCCACGTCGACTTGGAAGCTCGGGAAATAGTCCGGCGTGAAGGTGAGGTTCGTCGCGTACGGCCCCCGGCGCACGTCGGAGCCGTCGAGGGCGGCGAACGCGATGCGGGCCAGGACCGGGATCGTGCGCGGCTCGAACGCGGGGGCGCTGCGGGCCAGGACGAGGTTCACGGTCGCGTTCACGTGGTGCTGGATCGAGTCGTCGGTGCAGTGCGCGACGTCGGCGGGCGAGACGTGGGCCTGGCCGGGGTGCAGCGTGAAGTTGACGAAGGCGGGCACGGGGCCCGTGGCCAACTCGACGAGGATGTCGCTGCCGGGCTCCCGCTTCAGCTCGTCCTGGGAACAGGAGAAACGCAGCCCGACGGTCGTCGTCGCGCTGAGCTCGGGGGCGACGCGGTTCGGAAACGTGCCCGCCGTCATCTGGACGCGGGGTTCGGCCGGCGCCTGCGCCACGACGGCGGGAACCAGCAGGAGGAAGGCGAGCGCGAAGGGGGCGAGGCGGCCGGCGCGCACGGACGGAAAGCCGGGCGGTCGCGTATTAGGCCTTTGGATTGGGCAGGCCGACGCGCCCCGCATGCGCGTAGACGTTGTACCCGCCGGGTTTGAGGAAACCGACGAGCGTGATGCCGAACTCCTCCGCCAATTGGACGGCGAGGCTGGACGGGGCCCCGATGGCGGCCACGAAGGGGCAACCGGCCGCGAGCGCCTTCTGGAGAATCTCGTAGCTGGCACGGCCGCTCACGAGGAGGCCTAACGAGGAGACCGGGGTCCGGCCGGCGAGGAACTCGGCCCCGACGGCCTTGTCGACGGCGTTGTGCCGCCCCACATCCTCCCGCAGGACGCGCATCGCGCCCTTGGGGTCGAAGAGCGCCGCCGCGTGGAGGCCGCCCGTGGAAGCGAAGACGGCCTGCGCGTCGGCCAAGGCGGCCGGCAATGCGCGCAGGACGCGGTCGTCCACCGAGAGCTGCGACGTCGTCTTGGGCAGGCCGCGCTCGAGCAGGACGTCGAGGGACGCGCGCCCGCAGACGCCGCAGGCGGAACTGCGCATGAGCAGCCGCTCGTTCTCGTTGGCGTTGTACTGGACGCGGGGGGCGAGGTGGGCCACGAGCGAGTTCGGGTCCGGGTGGCCGTCGCGGTCGGGCGCGTGCGTGATGCGCGCGAGGTCGTTGCGCAGTTGGACGACGCCTTCAGCCAAGAGGAGCCCTGCCACGAGTTCCTCGTCGTGGCCGGGCGTGCGCATCGTGTACCCGAGCGAGGCCTCGGAGCGCTTCTTCTCGGGTCCATGGCGGATGGTGATCTTGATGGGCTCCTCCACCGCGAGCGTGTCTCCGCGCCGGGAACGCGTCCCCTCGCGGACCGCGTCCACGGTGGTCTCTTGGACGCTGCGGACGTGGACCTCGCTCACGCCGTCGCCTCGACGGTTCGGGCGGGTTCGATGCGGACGACGGCGTTGTAGTCGGGGATGCCGCACGCGGGGTCCACGAAGCCGCGACGGATGAGGACGTTGCCCTCCGGCCAGTGGACCTGGACGTTTCGGGGTCGGATGGCCACGATCTTGACGCGGCACTCGAGCGTGCCCACGTCGCTGCGCACGACGACCCGCTCGCCCTCGCTCACGCCGAGGCGTTGGGCGTCCTCGGGCGCCATGAGGAGGTCGTCCCGGCGGGCGCCCGTGAGGGGGTCTCGTTCTTGTTGGACCATGCTGTTGAACTGTTTGCCGCGCCGCGTGCTCAGGTAGAAGGCGCCCTCGGGCAAGGGGGGACGCGGCAGGCCCACGTCGGCGAAGTGGGCGCGGCCATCCGCGGTGGGGAAGCGGCCGCTCTCGCAGAGGTGGGGCCCGCCCCATTGGAAACTGTCGCCGGCGCGGGCCAAGGCCCCGATGCCATGGTACGCGGGGATCAACCGGTCGATCTCGCTGCGGATGGCGCCGGCGTCGGCGAACCGGATCCGGTCAGCCATCGTCGGCCGCACGCGCGCCGCGACCTCCTGCAGGACCTGCCATTCCGTGCGCGCCTCGCCGACCCGGTGGCCGGGGATCTCGGGGCTGAAGTAGACGCGGCGCTCCGTGCTCGTCTCCGTGCCGCCCCCGGGTTGTTCGTACCGCGTCGTCGCCGGAAGGAGCACGACGGTGTCGGCGGGTTCGAGCAGCATCTGGGGCGTGAGGACGATGTCCTGGTGCACGCGAAGCGGAACCCGGCCCAGGGCGTCGCGGACGTACGCGGGCTCCGGAAGCGTCTCGAGCCAGTTGCCGCCGACCGACCACAGGACGTCGAGCTCGCCCTGGTGCGCGGCATCGATGAGGTCGACGGCGGTGTGCCCCGGCGCCGTGGGCACTTCGAAGTCCCAGGCCTCCGACCAGCGGCGGATGGCGCCCGCGTCGAGGCCGTCGCCGCCGGGCAAGGCGTTCGGGACGCACCCCATCTCGGCGCCGCCTTGGACGCCGCTGTGGCCGCGGATCGGCATGAGGCCGGTGTGGTCGCGGCCGACGTTGCCGCGCAGGAGGGCCAGGTCGCAGATGGCCTTGACGTTCTCGACGCCGAAGCGGTGCTGCGTGATGCCCATCGACCAGACGAAGACCGCCGACGTCGACCTCGCATATTGGTCGGCGAAGCGCACCATGTCCGCCTTGGTGGCGCCGGAGGCCTCTTCGAGGTCCGCCCAGTCGAGTCGCGCGATGCGCTCTCGCCACGCGTCGAGTCCGGTCGTGTGGGTGCGCACGAAGGCCTCGTCGACGCCGCCCGTCTCGAAGAGGTGCTTGGCGACGCCGAGGATGAAGGGGATGTCGCCGCCGGTGTGGACGCCGAACCAGTCGTCCGCGAGCTTCGTGCCGAAGATGGCGCTCTCGAGGACGCTGGGGACCCAGTACTTCTCGAAGCCGGGTTCGCGGAAGGGGTTCACGACGAGGATCTTCGTGCCCGCCTTCTTCGCGTAGAAGAGATACTTCGTCGTCACGGGTTGGTTGTTCGGGACGTCGCTGCCGAAGAAGACGAGGAGGTCCGTCCCGATCCAGTCGGTGTAGCTGCACGTCGAGGCGGCCACGCCCATCGTCGCCTTCATCGCCGTCGTGGAGGGCGCGTGGCAGATGCGGCTCGAGTTGTCCACATGGTTCGTGCCCAGGAACCGCGCGACCTTCTGGCCGGCGTAGTAGTTCTCGTTCGTGAGGCCGCGGCTCGTGAAATAGAAACCGAGGCGGCGCGGCTCCGTCGCGCGGATGCGTCCGGCCGTGAGGTCGAGGGCCTCGTCCCACGAGACACGGCGGAACCCCTTCTCGCCCTTGCGCCGCACCATGGGATAGGGCAGGCGGCCGAGACGGCGCAGCTCCGCGCCGTCCTTGCCGTCGAGGCCCGACACCTCCTCGAGGCGGCGCGGGTCGAGCGCGTCCATCGTGTTGAGAGGCAGGAGGTTGAGGCGCACCGTACACAGGTGGACGCCCTTCATCGTCTCGTCGTGCAGGCCGGACGTGCCCAAGGCGCAACCGTCGCAGACGCCCTTGCGAAGGACCCGCAGCGCGTACAACGGGTGGCGCTTGTTCGCCCACACCGCCTTCACCATCTCCCAATAGTGGTTGGGCTTGACCTGGCCTAGGCCGTTGGGCATCCAGCCCGCCCAGAGGCTCGGACGCCACCGGCCCGCCCGCGGGTACGAACGCTTTCCGTCTTTCGACAACTGTTTCACCGCACGATGGAGGCCGCATTTCAAAAGGCTTATCCTGACGGGTCCTGCTCGGCGAGCGTGCAACGCCGCGTGACGGCGGTGATCCTCGCCGGCGGCGACTCCTCGCGCTTCGGCCGCGACAAGGCCTTCGCCCTCTGGCAGGGCCAACCGTTCATCCAACTCGTGGGTGCGGCCGTGCGCGTGGTGAGCGACTCCGTCCTCGTGCTCGTGCCCGCCGGCAGCAAGAACCTCGAGTACGCCAAGCTCGTGCCCGGGGCGACGATCGTCCCCGACCGCGCGGCGGGCGCGGGCCCCGTCGACGCCCTGCAAGGCGTAACCGTCCTGTTGCGCGCGCCCTTCACCCTCGTCGCGCCGTGCGACGCCCCCGGCCTGCCCCACGGACTCGTGCGCCGCCTCGTCGCCATCGCCGAGGAGACCGGGCGCCCCGCCGTCGCCGTCCCGCCCACGGGCCCGCTCTTCACCCTTTTCGCGGCGCCCACGCCGCTCCTGCTCGAACGCCTGCAACGCGCGCACCGGCTCGAGGACCTCGTCGCGGGCGCCGAACCTGTACCCACGGACGCGGCGAACCTCAATGTAAATGAGCCGCCGCGCTAGCGGCTTCGCAACGCCGTCACGATCGCCGCCCCGCCGATGACGACGAGGCCGATGACGCCGCCCAGGAGGGCGCGCGCGGCGCCGGGCGTCTCGGAGCGGCCGGCGAACCGGTCCGCGTCCTGCGCGACCTCGTCGGGACGCCCCACGGACCCGGGGTCGGCGCCTACGTAGGGTCGCGTCGTCACTTCGAGTGGCGCGGCGTAGAGGTCCCACGCGTAGTCCTCATTGCACTTGACGAGGCCCCCGCTCCCGACCGCGTAGCCACGCCAGGAGACGATGTCGTGGTACACCGCGTCGGGGGACGCGTCCGTGTAGAACGTGACGTAGACGACCTCCTCGATGTCGTAATCACCCAAGGCGTTGCGTTGGGACCAGTCGAGTCGCCACCGGTTGGGCTCCGCGACCCAGACGATCTCGAAGTCCTCTCCCGACGTCGTCCGCCTGCTGAGTGCGAGCGACAGGTCGAAGTCGGGCGGCGCGGTGGGAAGAAGGCAATGGATGGATCCGGAGATGCGGACGGGGACGTTCACGACCTCGCCGGGAGCCAGTTCGACCTCGGGGACGAGGGGCCGGACGACGAGGGTGCCCGTCGACGTGAGTTGCGCGAGGGCCGGCGCGGCGAGGAACGCAAGGGCCAGGCACGCCAAGAGGAGCGGGCGCACGGGAACGTAGAGCCAACCAAGTCTCTTAAAGGGTCTTTGGGCGGATCCAGGTGGAGCCCGCCGTTTGCCCGGCAACCCATCGAGGGCGCCGCTGTTTCCGCGCCGATGCGTCCCTAGCCGGCGTGCGCGAGGGCCATGAGAAAGCCGAAGACGAACCAGACGAAGAGGGCAAGCCGGGTGCTGACCCGCATGCTCCCGCTTCGGCCCTCTACGTAATTAAGCAAGGCGGAGCGGCCGACGACACGTGCCCGGACTCGGAGGGGCGGCGCCCGGACTACATCAGCCCGAGCGACTTCAGCTCGGCGTCGATCTTGCCCACGGCGGTCTCGGCGTCCTCGGGTTTGCGGGCGCCCGTGCAGACGAGCTTGCCCGAGCCGAAGAGCAGGAGGACGACCTTCGGGTCCTTCATGCGGTAGACGAGGCCGGGGAACTGCTCGGGCTCGTACTCGAC
>Ga0070694_100000315_pt1 | contig 25990 bp, 11 predicted proteins | sample KBSK1251metaG_FD_65470 | JGI IMG/M metagenome (GOLD analysis project Ga0070694, IMG submission 65470) | Corn, switchgrass and miscanthus rhizosphere microbial communities from Kellogg Biological Station, Michigan, USA - KBS K1-25-1 metaG | ecosystem: Host-associated > Plants > Roots >...
GGTGCCGAATTCGATAGTGCGATCCGGCTTAACTTCCTTTTCGCGGGGCAGCGCGCTGGCATCAACCCAACGGTTGTTGCGCCGGAAGAAGGTGCGATCGGTGATCTGCTGCACATTGGTGATCTCGACCCGCTGCATGTTCTGGTTCAGGAAATTGTTTGAGCGATTGGCGCCTGATTGAACCAGCTGGGCGCTGCTGTTCGTGGCCTGAGTCACCGCACCCATGCCCGTGCGGGTCTGCTGAGCGTTGTCATATAGTGCCTTGCCGGCCGTCACCCTGACTGTCTCGGTGGCGGAAAAGTCAGTGCCCTCGGTCGCCAAAAACGACGTGTACTCGGTCAGGATGCCGTACTCAGTCGAGAGCCGGATGATCTCGTCCACCAGCTCTTTCATTTTTGGATCGCTGGTTAAGGAGTTGGCCGGGACGACGGGCATCGACCTCGGATCTCGGTTGGCCGTACTTTCCGCACCGGCTTTGGTGATCTCTTCGATCAGTTTGGCAATCTTTCGGCTGGCCCACAGACGTGGCACAAAAGCATTACGAGTCGTGGCGCCACTCGGATCAAACTTGAGATCAAAAGCCCTTGGCTGGCTGAGGTAATTCCCGCTGATGCGGAAGTTGAGCGGGTCCTCATTCTGATACTGTCCCAGGAGGACAATCTGGTCGCCTTCAAACACGTCATTGAGCTGCGCCGGCATCAACTCGCGCACCGCCTGCGTGGTGACGCCGCCACTGCGGTCGAGCGTGGCCAGTTGCGGATCGGCGAGTACCGGTCCCGACAGACGCCGGAATACCTGAGAGACTTTGGCTTCGACGTTTTCGCGCGGGAACACAAAGGTCGCGGCGGCGCGTGTTTCGTTGGCAATCGACGTCAATAGCGGCGCGTTAACATCAAAGCCGACACCGAAACTGAAGATGCGTCGCTTGTGCTTGTTGGTCGCGAGGACCGCGTTGCGAATCGTCGTCTCGCGCGTCTGGCCGACCGTCGGCAAGCCGTCGGTAAGAAAAATAATCAACGGAAGCATGTCGGGCGTTGGAGGTTGGCGCAACGCTTCAACCAGAGCATCGTGGATGTTTGTGCCGCCGTTTGACCTCAGTCCCTTAAGGTAAGCGCGGGCGCGACTAATGGTGTCGTTGTTTTTGATGACGGGGTGTTCGGCAAATTTCGCGATTGAATCTGAGTAGTCGATGATGTTGAATGCTTCACCCTCGTTGAGCCCTTCGACCACTTGCAGCGCGGCGGCCCGTACCTGCTCAATCTTCTCCCCTTCCATGCTGCCCGAACGATCAAGGACGAGCGTCACTTCGCGTTTGATGGCCGCGCGGGCCGCTTGCGCCCCCGGAGGAACGCCGGCCAGAAGCAGGAAATAACCGCCGCCGACACGCGCGTCGGGATAGGCCAGCAGCGATCCCGTCAGGCCATTGCCCTCAGTCAGATACGAGAGACGAAAAGGGCCCGGCTCGAGCTTGGCGCCGCCTTCGACTTTCACCAACGCCTGTTCCGGGGCCGAGCGCTCGACCCCAATCTGGTGACTAGGCGAATAGACCGTGGCCAGAGGCGTCTTTGATCTAACCTGCACGGTTATCTTCCAGGGCGTGGCAGTGGCTTCAAACGACTCGCTCCGCGGCAAGACATAATCGACGCGATTGCCGTCCGCCGCGAGCACTTGTTCGTAAACCAAACGCACCCTCTGCTTTCCCTGCGCCGGAACCGGAAACACGCTGGAGCGCACCAGGTTGTATCCGGCGAACTCCAACAGGCCGGGATCTCTGAGCTTATTCACGATCGAACGATAGAGCGTGCGCGCTTCAGTCTTGGGCAGCAGTTTCGCTGTTTGCTCGCTCGCGGATCCGGCAAACGTGAACGAACGAACCACGGCGCCGTCGGGCACGGGCACCAGCATCTCAGCCTCCTGTTGCCTGTCGCCCGGGTTCGCGAGCCCGATTTCCAGGGTCGTGGTCGCCACTTGTTGCAGGATGCGCACGTCGGCAGAGACGTCGCTAATCTGAATGGCCTGCGCCTGACCGCGAATGACGAACGATCGGGCCTGAGGAATGATCAGGTTTGCGGCATTGGGTTGAAAGGGATCGACAGTTGGTGGCGTCAACTGCTGGCCCTGGCCTTTGGGGGTTAACACACTGCAAATCAGCAGCGAGTAGCAGAGCAAACTCGCGGTAATCGGGATTAGTTTTTTCATATCAACCTCTTGCCGGAATGGGTAACACTCGCGAAACGCAAAGAACGACCGAAGGGGGCGCGCTTTCAGAACGGGCCTGTTAGCAATTCTTGCGTTGTGGCTGAGATGGAAACTGCGTTGCAGGGGGTTGCCAGCAGGAAGGGCTTTTGCGCGTATCGCTGGACGGACCCTGAGATCATCGAAAGGTGTTCGGCTTGGCCCGGTCGCTACCGCTCCCGGTTCTGACACCTACCGCCAATCGCACCAATCCCGATCAGCCATCGCCCACCGATCCGTGCCAATCGGCTGGCCGTCGGGCGGTTCGTTTGGTTTCGTTAGGTTCATCTTCTTCGGGTCTTCCTGAAAGCGTTTGATTTGGTTAGCCGCATAGCGCAGGAAGGCTTTTTGGTTTTCGTCCGGAGCCAGATTGCCTTGTTGTTGAAGCCAGTTTCTCAGAATGTCCAGTCGATACTCGGCAATCGCCCGTACCTGGTTCGACGCGCGCTCATTCGCAGCCAGCGACATCAATTCATTCAGCACGACCGCATTCACAGTTCTCTGGATCTCGCCGCCGTATTCGCCACGAAGCGGGGCGCGTAAGGTCTCTGCGAGAATCTTGTCAATCACATCGCCCAAAGGCGGGTTCGCGCCGTCGCGCGCGTGGAATTCAACGATACGGGCAGCGCGTTCGGGATTGAAAAGAAAATCGCAGACGTGATTCGCGTACGCCTCAGCCGGCGCCAGCGCGTCGAACGACGGCGAGGTGCGGATGCGAAAGTCTTCGCGGTTCCGTCCGTAACCCGGCGGCCGGGGCGGTATCAACTTCAATAACGATTCCGGCACTGCCAGATTCTCAGGCTTCAAAGTATCGAGGACTGCAGATAGCGCACGCTTCTGCTCAGCCGGCGCGATAATCTGCGGATTCTTATCACCCTTCGCGCGCATGCTGAACGTGTAGTCTTCGCCGCCAACCAACTTCGCCACCGCTTCCACCTGATACCGGTGATACATGTAGAGCGGCACCAGAACATCTTCGAGCGTGGCCATCGGTGCGCCTTCGCGAATGTTGTTTTCGCCAAAGCGGGACAGAGCCGCCGTGCGCACCTTCATCACGTTCGCCAATCCATCGATGACGTTGGCGCCGTTGTCCCAGAGATGCGCGACTGAACTCGACGCGCCCGCGGGTCGGGCGTCCTGGTCCGTCAGATAGCGTAAGCCACGCGTGAAGGCATCGCTCAAGATCTTGTCCAGTGCCGCCGGCTCGTCTGTACTGGCAGGGAAGTTCTGATAGCCGTAAGTAATCGCGACCTTGTCCCATTCACCGATACCTTTCGCGTACGCATCGGAGAATTCGGGCAAGCCATCCGCGCCGAGCTTGACCAGCGGCGCCGGGTAATCCATCACGGAAGCGCGATTTGTCGTGCTCGCCGCATAGTTGTGTTGCAGGCCCAGCGTGTGTCCGACTTCGTGAGCCGCCAGCTGGCGCAGACGCGCGAGGACGACCTGCTCCATGATCTTGTTGACGACCGACTTGTCCCGGCCGTAAGGCGCCAGCAAACTTTGCGCAATTAGAAAATCCTGACGATCACGAAGAGAACCCAGCGACACTCGCCCCTGAATGATTTCGCCTGTACGCGGATCGCTTAAGGACGATCCGTATGACCAGCCGCGCGTCGAGCGATGCACCCACTGGATCACGTTGTAACGAACGTCCATCGGGTCCGCATCTTCAGGCATGACTTCGACGCGAAAAGCGTTTCGGTAACCGGCAGCTTCAAACGCCTGGTTCCACCAGCTCGCGCCTTCAATCAGAGCCGACCGCACCGGCTCAGGCGCGCCGCGATCGACGTAGTAGACAATCGGCTTGACTGGTTCGCTGATCGCCGCGGAAGGATCTTTCTTTTGCAGTCGATGATGATCGATGTAGCGCCTGACGACGGGCTCGCTGATCGGCGTAGCGAAATCCATGTACTGAATTCCGAAGAAGCCGGCACGCGGATCGTTGACGCGCGGTTTGAATCCTGGCGGCGGCAGCTCGACGAACGAAACATGCTCGCGGACCGTTACGGCTTGCCCGTTGGGAGTAACTGATCGGAGCAGCGGCCCCGCTTCGCCTTCAGTCGTAAACGTCAGCGTGGTTTCAACTTCAGTGTTCCTTGGGAAATTCTTTGTATTGGCAAGATAGAAGGCGCAGCGCGTGGGATCGAGGCGAAACTGTCCTTGCTGGCCACGTTGCAGCGTGCCGGGAATTCCGTGGACATCACGCAGGTAAAATGCCGTTGCGTCGACCAGCGCGCGAGTGCCTTCTTCGGCGCCGACTTCGAATCCCCACAGCGTCGATTCTGCGAAAGCGTCCTTGACGGCGCGGCGCTCGTCAGCGTTATCGCTGTTCGCGCGATAGCCCTGGTTGGAAGCAATCAGCAGGACCTTGGGCCCGACCCGTTCGAAGCGCACGACATGATCCTGGCCCAACTGGCCTCGGTCCAAACCGATGTCGTTCGATCCGATGCCTGCCGGCAGCGACTCGACATAAAGAAATTCGGAGTTCCACTTGTCGATCTCGAGCCAGAGCCTCCCCGCTTTGGCGTCCCAGTAGAGGGGAAAGTAGCCAGGAAACTTCTGCATCGCGGCGACTTTTTCGGTAATGGTTTGGGTTCTCGTTTCCGCAGTTGAGCGGGGTTGCGCGAGGCAGTTCGTTCCGACTATTAGCAAAACGTAGAAGGCAACAGCGAAGAGCTTCATTCTTTCTAATCTCCTATTCGGGATGACGCAATGAACTTGTCGTTGAAGAATTTGTAACCGAAGGCGATGTTTCTACTATCATCGGCACCCGCCAGAAGTCAACGGACAGAATCATCATAGCGGTGACGCGAGGCGTCCAACGTCCTCTCCGAATGATATTCCTTCCAATAATGTGGTTCGTTGAAGGTGTAGAGTTCGAACCGACGAATGGAGAATCGCTGACCTCTCCACATTGCGACTGCGCGCATAGATTTTTTTCCGTGAAAGGAGTACTTCACCATGAGCGACCTGATTAAACACACAGTGCAGCCTGGCGAAACGTTGTTCGGCATAGCCAAAGAAAATGGCGTGTCAAAAGAAGCCATGAAGGCGGCAAATCCTCAAATTCTCGACATCAACAAGATTCTTCCTGGGCAGATAGTTTTCATTCCCGTTGAAGGCACAGGAACCGGCGGGGGCGAATCGCCGGCTACCCAGCCGGCAACGAATCCTCCAGTCGCGTCAAACACAGTAATGCGAGGACTGGATGCGAGCGAACCGCTCACTAACGCGGCCAAGTGTCTAAAGAACCACGGGTTTGGTTTTGCGATGCGTTATTACAGTCTGAGAAAACGTGCTAAGAACCTCACGCTCTCTGAAGCGCAAGCGCTCGTGGCCGCAGGACTTCAGCTCGGCGTCGTTTTTGAAGAGACCGCGAAAAGATCTCTTGACGGCCGGGCCGCCGGGATTAACGATGCGAAATCAGCTCATGAGACGGCAGCAAACGTGATCGGACAACCGGCAGGTACGCCTATATATTTCGCGGTCGACTTTGATGCCAAGCCCGCGCAACTTCCCTCAATAAAGCAGTATTTTGGAGGTGTCCGCGACGGGTTAGCCGAAGCCAACGGCGGTAGTCCCCGATATAAAGTCGGCGCCTATGCCTCAGGACTCGTTTGTTCGGAACTCTTGAAGAACGGTCTTATTACCTTCTCCTGGCTTACCGAGTCCACGGGGTTTAACGGTTCAAAGGAATTCGCCAAACAAAAACTATTTAATCTAATTCAGATATTTGTGCCCCCGGATGGTCAGTCGGTTTGCGGGGTCGTGGTGGATCCGAATGAAATGAATCCCGACCCGATCAAGTTTCCGCCGGGTTTGTTTACCATTTAGGTATGCGACCGGTGAGTGGCGCGTACCGGAAATTGAATGCTACTTCTCGTCCAGCTTGCTAGATCGCGCCTCGCGCGCCGGTTGCGTTTTGGCAATTAAATGCTCACGCCGTAAGCATCGTAATCGATAACCCAACGCAATAACCGTTGAGTTAAGCAGTCAGGAATCGATGATAGTACCGTTCGACGCAGACGCACGGCCCAGGGATTCTCCCACTGACCCACAATCCCCTGCATGCGAGAGCAGCGTGCGACGGTTGCAGTGCGCGCGAAGCGTAGCATTTCAAATTTTCGCAGCGCAACGGCAATCGAACTCGCAGAGTTTGTGGGCGCCGCATATTTGCTGAGACAGCGCGCCAGAATCGCCGCGTCTTCAATTGCCAGACAGCCACCTTGCCCCAGGTTTGGAGTTAACGGATGAACTGCATCTCCCATCAAAGTTACCGATCCTTCGCCCCACTTTCTCACCGGCTTGCGATCGAAGATCGGATTGCGGATCAGAGAAGACAAAGGCGTGGCCCGAATTAATTCAGGAACCGGCTCGCACCAACCGTCAAACAATTGCAAGAGCTCTTCACGGGGCGACAAATCGTTCACTTCAGCGTTCGGAGAATTCTTGTTAACACTGACCCACCAGCCAACCTTGTCGAAGCCTAACGGTCCGATGCCGAATCGTTTGCCCTTCCCATAGATCTCGATGGCGCGGGCCGGCGTCAGCGACTTTGGAGTGAAATCCACAACGCCGCGCCAGGCAATGTAGCCACGGTAGGTTGGCGGGCCATCGTTCAGCAATTGCGCCCGGACATGAGAGTGGAGCCCATCGGCTCCGATCAACAAATCGAATTCAAGCGACGTTCCGTTTGTAAACTTCGCCACAACGACGTCCGAGTTTTGGGCGAATGATTCGAAGACGTGACCGAGGTGAATTGAAGCGGGAGGCAGCGCGCGCAGGAGTTCTTCCTGCAGCCGCGCGCGATGAAGGACAATGGCCGGGAAGTCGGTCTCTGGCAGAGCGAAGCGATTGATCAGCCGGCCGTCCTGGTTCAGCCAACCGGCCTCTGCGACCAGCCCGCCATCATGACGAACCAGTTCAGATAGCCCCAGGTGATGCAGAACGCGCATCGCATTGGGCCAGATGATTATCGCCGATCCCACCTCGAGCAACTGCGGCGCCTGCTCGAAGATTTGGGGTTCAAAGCCGAATTGCTTCAGCGCCAGCGCTACCGTCAAACCGCCAATGCCGCCGCCGATGATAGCGATTCGCATCAAAAATCATCCGCAGATTACGCAGATTCAGATCCGGGAGTTTTGGTTTGGCATGCGCATCCTGCACGTGGTTCAAGGGCGAGACGCCCGGGCCACGTCGTTACTTTTCATCCAGCTTCCGGCCGGCATTCAAATTATCGAAATTCAGAATTGTGTTGAAGACGAGCGCATAACTTCCGGCGGTCTGTCCGCGCCAGAATGGATTCATCGAAAAAAGAATTACGTGACCCCGCTCGAGCGGCGAGTCGATTACGGCAGCGTGTTGCGCGATCTCGTCACCGCCGTCCAACAGACCTGAAACCAGAAGTTCGTTGGCGTTGCCCCAGCGCAGAACCACGCGTGGGCGCAGGTTGGGCGGAATCAAACCAACCAGGTTACGCCGCTGCTCTTCCATGATCGGGGCCGCTTCCCAAACTTCCGATGAAGGAGGTTGTTCGGGCACCTCTGCGGGCGGGCGGCCTTGTACGACATCAGGATCATCAGCAGTGCCGCGTCCTGTCGTTCGTTGACCAGACCCGCCGCGCCGGCCTCCACCACCGCCGCCAACGACATTGCTGATGTTGAAGATTGGACCGTTGAAGCAATAGACCGAAAGCGTGTCGCCGTAGCCATAAGCGATTGGACTCGCCGAATCGACCATGCGGGTTTTCAAAACATCGCCGATAGCCCGCAGACGCGTCGAGGTTTGAACCGAAACGCCTGGGGCGAAACCAGTCGCAACGGCAAAGCTGGCCGAGTCATCTGCGCCGATCAAGACCCCACCGTTCTTCACAAAGTTTTGCAGGTTCATCAAACCCGTGTAGCCAAGCCCGGGCCGCATGTCATCAGTCGAAGCAAAGCCGCCGAGGTTCGGTGTCAGCTCAGTCTTCTTCCACGGAATTGGGTTCCCATACATCGGCCGGCCTTGAATGACGGCGTTGGCATTGCCGTTACCTGGGCCAAAGATAATCACGTCGTACTTTTTGTTCAGCTCCGACTCTTTCGCAACGTCTTGCGTGCTGATGTAGTCGAACGGAACCTGCATCTGATCGAAAGCCAGACGCCACCAACCTTCATCCTGCGTGCTCAGCCACGTGTGCATGATCGCGACGCGCGCAGCTTTCATCGGATGAGTTTTTACCGTCGGAGCCTGGGCCACTGCGAGTGCCGGAATGCCAAGTTCCGACGTGGCTTTGTTGACCTGATCGAGCGAGCCATTTCGAATAATGAACGACCCGCGATTGAATTTTCGTCCGGCCACTTCGAAAGCGTCTTCCGCGGACTCAAACACCGCCTGCTTCAATTGATACCGCAGCGTAATCAGGTTCGTCTCGGCATTGCTGTTCACCAGAAAGATTGAGCCGGTGCCGGTGATGCCTCCGGGCGAACGGACTTCGCCGCTGACCCGATCCATTGCGGCGGCGAGAACTTTCGTGTCGGTCACGCGCTCAACTTGTACATTGCCGAGCTCGCCAAACGTCCAGCCCGTATCGTCGTATATGCTCTGCTGCGGATCTCGCGGGCTCCAATACTGGTAATCGAGCAGCGCGTCGGCAATGCGGCTGTAGGGCTGATCCATGCGGACGATGTAACTGCCGGCGGGGAAGGTACGCGCTTCTGTCTCTGGCGTCCTTGCCGGTGACGCGGCCGGCGAAGGAGTTGCGCCAGGACGGTTTGCTCCGCGCGGCGCAGCTTTCTTTTTCATCGCGACAGTAAACGAGGCGTTGGCGCGATGCACTTCGCAACCTTGCGCCTGGAGCAGCCGAAGCAGACGTGCCTGGCTACCTGGACGCGGATCATCGCTGGGGAAAACATAAGCTGCCGGACCTTCGTTTTTCGGTTTTTCAATTGAGCGTTTGGATTTCAAATAGAAATTCTTGAGAAAGAGCTTGCTGTTCTTATTGAAATAATCCAGCGAGATCAAAAGCGCGGTCTGCTCGTAATTATTGTTGTTGCGCTGTGACCATTTGGCACGCGGCAGAGGGGGATTCTGTTTGTACCAGGTGCGCTGATACTCGTCGGGTGAAAGAGTCCGCGTCAAAGTGTCAGCGCCGCCATTGCCGAACGTTTCGTAAAGCCGGCTGATGCCGTTGTGCGTGGCGGCGATGAACATCAAATAGCCCGGTGACCAGGTGTCGAACGTTCCATGCGCAAAGACTCCCGGCATGCCGAACTTGGTCATCTCAGAAACGTTCTTCCAGCCGATCAACTGCCATTCATCAGTCAGAATCGGATCGACCCAGGCGTTATATGGGCCATCACCGATCGTGTTGTCGTAAAGGTAAGCAACTGATTCGTGCAGGTCGTGCAGCACCTGCGGCTTCCAGCTGAGATAGACATTCATGATGTTGCGCGTAAGTTTCAGCGACATGCCCATCGCATCGCGATTGTTGTCGTGCGCGACATAGTGTCCCCAGTAAACCATTGGCGGCCAGTTCTGTCCGGGATGCGCCAAATGCCAGTTGTAAACATCGACCATGCGATTGCGACCGTCGACTTCGACTACCGGAGTGATCAGCGTGACCATGCCGTCGCGAATCGATTTGATGTAAGGGCTCTCATCGACGGCGAGACGATAGGCGAGTTCCATCAGGGCAGTCGGCGCGCCGGTTTCCGGCGAGTGAATCGTTCCCGTGATGTAATAAATGGGGAACGATTGATCCACCAGTCGATCGGCTTCAGCTTCGTCCATATTGATCGTGCGCGGATCGGCCAGCTTGTTAAGCCGCGCGCGATTCTCTTCGAGCTTTGCCAGCAACGCCTCTGAGGCCACCGCCACCGCGATCATCTCGCGCCCTTCTTCCGTGGTGCCGATGGAAAAGACTTTGACGCGCGGGCTCGCCTTCTCGAGCATGCGCATGTACTTGTAGACGTCTTCAGCGTACGGCAATTTCCCCGGCGCCCCGGCCACGTCACCAAGCACCGCTTTCGGCGTCGGGACGTTGGGCGAGGCCGGCAGGTAATCGGTCAGCGGCGAATTGAAAAACTTTTCCGTGGTGTACTCAGCAATCTTTTTCGTGTATTCGTCGTCGATTGACTGAGCAGTGTCGCGCGCGTAACCGTTCTGGGCGTTAGTCGTAAACGCGACGACGAAAAGAAACAAAAAGCTTGCCGACAGCAAGCCGCTGATCCGTCTAAGGTTCATTTGTGGCTCCTAAAGAGTAGCGACATGAAATGTGTTTGAGCGTCGATCGAATTCTTAGAGAAGAAGATGGTTTTAAGGGAAACGCGGAAGTAAGTCAATGATGGGAGGGTTTGAACGCAGCAGGGAACCCTAACTCAGCCGGTTTTCAATTCACAATTCGGAGAGGGGGGACTTGAATAATGGCTCTGCCACTCAGATGCGCGGCAAGTCTCTGACTTGCCGTCAGCAGACCTATTTGTTATCGGCGGTCTTAGACCGCAAATTGTTTTGAAGGAGTTGTCCCGCAAGTCGTAGACTTGCCGCGCATCAGCGTGGCAAAGCCATTGCTCAAGTAGCAACAATTGCTCAGGACCCTGGCGGACAAATCGCTTGCTTGCAAAATTCAGCTGTGGTCCTAAAATCGAGAGGGTTCCTCGAAAAAGTATTCAACTATGGCGCAACGCATTAAAGAGTTGACGGAAGAAGGCTCATCGCGCGATTCCGCGGGTGCGCAGCCCCCATTGGAGCCCGCGTCGCCAGAAATCAAACCAGCGCCCAAAGTCGCCGGCGGCGCTGGTTCCGCCTTCGCCGCGGCGCGCTTCGCCTTCGGCGAGATGGGCCCGATTCGCGCCACGCGCACTCTGCTGCAACTCAACCAGAAACAGGGCATCGATTGTCCCGGTTGCGCCTGGCCCGAACCGGACGGCGAGCGCTCGCATTTTGAGTTTTGCGAAGAAGGCGCCAAACACGTTGCCGATGAAGCAACGACGAAACGCGTCACACCGGAATTCTTTGCGAAGTGGAGCGTCAACGACTTAGTTGGCCAATCGGACCTTTGGCTGAATCAACAAGGGCGCATCACCCGTCCCGTGGTGTTGCGCGCAGACAGCGATCACTACGAGGCTATCAGTTGGCCGGACGCGTTCGCTTTGATCGCCGGCGAATTGAATTCGCTGGCCTCGCCCGATGAAGCGATCTTCTACACGTCGGGTCGCACCAGCAACGAAGCGGCGTTTCTTTATCAACTATTCGTAAGACAGTTCGGAACCAATAACCTGCCGGACTGCTCGAACATGTGTCACGAATCCAGCGGCACCGGGATGAAAGAAGCGCTTGGCTTTGGCAAGGGCACGGTGACGCTCGAAGAGTTTGACTTGTGCGATGCGATTTTCGTCATCGGACAGAATCCCGGAACCAACCATCCGCGCATGTTGACCACGCTTCAGCAAGCGAAGCGCCGCGGCTGCAAGATTGTCCACATCAATCCGTTACCTGAGGTGGGCACGACACGCTTCTCGCATCCACAGGAGTTTTGGACGTGGTTGGGTAACGGTACCAAACTCGCCGACTTGTTCGTGCAGGTTCGCATCAACGGTGATGTGGCTTTGCTGAAAGGCATCATGAAAGAAGTTCTGGATGCCGAAGATCACCGGCCGGGCCAGGTTCTGGATCACGAATTTATTAATCGTTACACGACCGGATTTCAGGCCTTCAAAGAGGCGCTGCGTAACGAGCACCTCGGCGACATCCTCGAACAGGCGGGCGTCACCAAGGTGACGATTGAGGATGCCGCGCGAATCTTCATCGAATCTGAACGCGTGATTGTTTGTTGGGCAATGGGCTTGACTCAACATAAGAACGCGGTTGCCAATATCCAGGAGATCGTGAATCTGATGCTGCTGCGGGGGCAGATGGGAAAACCGGGCGCCGGCCTTTGTCCGGTCCGCGGCCACAGCAACGTGCAGGGCGATCGCACGATGGGTATTTGGGAACAGCCGGGCGAAGACTTTCTTAACAAGCTGGGCGCGGAGTTCAATTTCGAACCGCCCAGGCGTCATGGCTACGACACTGTGCATGCGATCCAGGCCATGCATGAAAGCAAAGCGAAAGTCTTTTTCGCGCTGGGCGGAAATTTTCTGTCAGCGACGCCCGACACTGAATACACTGCTGAAGCTCTGCGGCGCTGTCGTCTGACCACGCACGTTTCAACGAAATTGAATCGAGCGCATTTGATCACGGGCCGGCAAGCGCTGATTCTGCCGTGCCTTGGTCGCACCGAAATCGATGAACAGGCGAGCGGGCCGCAAATTGTGACGACCGAAAACTCGATGGCGGTGGTCGAAGGATGGCAGGGCCGTTCGCACCCGGCTTCGGATCATTTGTTAAGCGAGCCGGCGATTGTGGCCGGATTAGCCAAAGCCGTTCTGGCGAATCGATCCAGTGTTGCCTGGGACAGTCTGCAGGCAGATTACGATCGTATTCGCGAACACATCGAGCGCGTCGTGCCGGATTTTGAAAACTATAACGAACGCGCGCGGCAACCCGGAGGTTTTTATCTTCCCAATCCAATCCGGAAGCGTGAATTCAAAACGAAAGACGGACGCGCCCATTTTACCGTTCATCCTTTGTCGAAGATTGAGCTGCAAAAGGAAGAGTTTCTGATGATGACGATCCGCAGTCACGACCAATTCAATACGACGATTTACGGGCTCGACGATCGATATCGGGGAATTCATAACGGGCGCCGCGTGGTCTTTCTGAATGCGGACGACATTCGCCTGGGTGGTTATCAAGCCGGCCAAGTTGTGGATTTGATTAGCAAATACGACGGTGAAGAGCGGATCGCCCGCAGTTTTCGGGTGGTGCCGTACAATATTCCGCGACGGTGCGCCGCGACCTATTTCCCGGAAGCGAATGTTTTGGTGCCGGTGAAATATTTTGCGGACAAAAGCCACACGCCGGCTTCAAAGTCGGTGGTGATTAGTATTCGAGGCTCGGAAGAGAATGGACATGATTTACAGGATTCACATGATTGAGGTCTTGAATTCTGTAAATCATGTAAATCCTGTTTAGTTCATTCTATGAGATCAAAAGCTGATTTATATCGGGAGTTAGCGGGCCAATTGAGCAGCTTGCTGGCCGGCGAGCGCGATCTGATCGCCAACGCCGCGAATTTTTCGTCGCTGGTTTTTCAAACACTGCCTGATTTGAACTGGGCAGGTTTTTATTTTGCGAAAGATGGTGAACTGGTGCTCGGCCCGTTCCAGGGAAAGCCGGCTTGTGTGCGCATCAAGCTGGGTCAGGGAGTTTGCGGCGCCGGAGCGGCGAAGTGCGAAACGGTCATCGTCCCAAATGTGCACGAATTCCCCGGACACATCGCCTGCGACAGCGCTTCAAATTCCGAGATCGTGGTACCGTTGCTGAAAGATTCGCGTCTGATCGGGGTGCTCGATCTCGACAGCCCTTTGATTGGCAGGTTCGATTCGGTTGATGCCGAGGGACTAGAAGAATTGACAAAGATTCTTATTGACGGAAGCAGCTAGTTTTCGCTCCGGAGGAGCGAAATGTTTATAGACAACGGTCCTTTGTCTTTGTTCTTGAGCTCTGTGGGAGCGAAATGACGAGTCGATGGTGTCGCTCCTAACGGAGCTGAAGAATCTGTTCGGAATCTGGTTCTATAAATATTCCGGCCCTACGGGCCTTAAGAGCATCGCCGCCGTAATGACTGAATTGGGAAAGCCAAAGCCAACCATCGTCGCGGTCAGCGGTCTGTCGTCAAATACCGGCAAGACAACCCTGGTGTGTGAACTTCTGCGCCGTTTGCCGGGTTGGGAAGCGATAAAATTGACGCGGGGCCACTATCGATCATGCGGCAAAGATCCGGACGGATGCTGCGTCAGCGAACTGCTGCAGGACCGTCCTTTGATTCGATCCGGCCGCGAAGCGAACTACGAAAAGGGCAAAGACACCGGTCATTTCTGGGACGCGGGAGCCGCCAACGTGCATTGGGTAATAGTGGGCGAGGACCAGGTCGAAGCAGGAGTAACCGAGGCGTTGTCACGGGTGGCATCGCCGGGCGTGGTGGTCGAGGGCAATAGTTTTCTGGATTATGTCGCCGCGGATTTCGCGATCATGTGCGCGCGCGCAGGCGAGAACAAACTGAAGACCTCGGCGCGCCGGACCCTGGAACGTGCCGACGCTGTTTACCTGTCGACGATTGACGATTGCGATACGTCGATTGCGCTCCGCCGTTTTGAAGAATGGCGAAGCGGGCTCGCCATAGATCTCAATATCGATGGCTTGCCGATCTTTACCCAGCTTGAACTGACGCAGCTGCTTGAGAGTATTCCGTTGCCTGTGCAGGCTGGAGGCCTGTGTACCGTATGATCAAAATTCGCAAATCCGAAGATCGCGGTCACCTGAATCACGGGTGGCTGGATACCTATCACACTTTTTCATTCGATCAGTATTTCGATCCCGCCCACTCGCACTGGCGCGCATTGCGCGTGATCAATGAAGACCGGGTGGCCGGCGGTAAAGGTTTCCCGACGCACTCGCACCGCGACATGGAAATCGTGACCTACATTTTGTCGGGCGCGCTCGAGCACCGCGACAGCATGGGCAACGGTTCGGTCATCCGACCCGGTGATGTGCAACGGATGACCGCCGGCACGGGCGTCGCTCACAGCGAATTCAATCCTTCGCCCGATGAAGCGGTGCACCTGCTCCAGATTTGGATTATGCCTTCGGCGAAAAAACTGGCGCCGGGTTATGAACAGAAATTCTTTAGCGACGAAGAACGAACGGGAAGATTGCGCTTGATTGCTTCAGAGGACGGCAGTGAAGGCTCAGTCCGGATTCATCAGGACGCGCGCCTGTATGCCGCGTTCATAGATGCCGGAGAAACACTAACTCACGAGCTGAACGCAGATCGTTTTGGATGGCTGCAGGTCGCCCGCGGCAGCGTTGGTTTGAATGACCTGGAATTGGGGCAGGGCGACGGCGCAGCGATCAGCCAGGAAAGCGAACTGAAAATCGCAGCTCGCGATCAGGCGGAAGTTCTGCTCTTCGATTTGGCTTAAGAGCACTATTCCTGCTGCCGGTGCGATGCGGCGACGGGAAGCTGAACCTCACGCAGTTCGCTGACGATCTCTTCGATTCGTTTTGCCTGGCTTTCGATCGTCTCCGCACGCCTTCGCAACTTTTCGCTCAATTCATCACGCAGCAGCAATTGGGCCTGGCCCAGTAAGGCGGCCAACGGATTGTTGATTTCGTGTCTGACGCGCGCCATTAGGGACGCGGCGTCGGTCAGCTTGGTTTCGTATTCAAAGACCAGTGCACGCAAGCGCGCGACTTCGTTCGCGTCGAGTGGATCTTGTGATTCGCTCATTAATGTCCTGACTGTTGTTTGAATCAAAAGCACGAACGTGAAGGAGCGGTAGTGTAAGGACGCCGCCTGCGTATTTTGCTTTTTATAGCGACGCGAGTGCAAGTAGTTTTTTCGCATGCGACCGGGAAGTAACATTAATTTAACCGCCCGGCAGCAAATAAATCAGAATGACGACGTTCACGGTGCAGTTTGAAGAGCTCGCAGTAGCCGTCCCGCCGTGCATCACGCGCGAGCTGCGCGAGTCACAATCCAATTGCCGCGACAGGGGGCCATTTTGGCAAGGTGGCACGGGCGTCCCGCCCGTGATTCACGCGCAAGATGCGCATGCCAAAATTAAACAACACCACTACGGCGGCGTTTGACTTGATTCTCGGAGTTACGTAAATTCGATTTCGCTGCTGGGAGGTCGTCCAATGGTAGGACTCCAGACTCTGGATCTGGCTATCGGGGTTCGAGTCCCTGCCTCCCAGCCAAAAAAATTAATATTGGAAGCGAGCGGCCATGTAACTTGAACCAATACTTTGCCGCCCCGGCAACTTAATGCTTCCAATAGCGTCCGGCAACTAATTGCTTCCAATTCAGAAAAAGTCACAAATCTAGTTCGTTCGCGCTTCTGAGCCTTGAACAAATTTACGGCGCTATTACCTTCTATCTGTCACGTAGGCAGGACATCGACGCTTATCTCGCCGCGTCAGAAGCTGAGTTTGACCAAATCGGAGAGATGAACGCTCGGGCTCGCGCGGCGAACCCTGAACGAGTGCCTCGTTCAACTGGAGCGGAAGCCTGTGCAGTCTCGGTTTCCGATGCCCGTGATACCGAGCTTTAATCGCCTCCCACAGTTCAGGGAAGTGACTCAACCGCGGCGGCGTGTCGTCTTTAAACGTTTTGTATAGTGATGCATGGCTCGACGACAACACTTTGATCTTTGATCGTCTGGGGCGGGAAGAGAATTCGGATCCGCGACTCGCACCACGTTCATCGCTGCGGCGGTTGTCTCTGCTTAGCAAATAGATCGTCATTGAATGAGCCGCTGAGTATGGTCATTTTGACGATCGAATATCCCGGCTAGTTAAAGCCTCTAACTCAAAGCACCCCCCAACTCACGATCCGCGAATGTGTATCTCCACGTGACCTCAAGCGTGGTAGCGCGCCCGCACCCTGTGATTCATCACGTCGTTTCTTCACCACAGCTAACGAATAATTCAAACGCTGGAATCGATAAAGAGAAAGTCGATGCCACGTCGATAGTTCTTCTCCAACCATTCCAGGGAAACGCACTTAATTGGATGAAGCGCTGATGTCGGAACGCGAGAAAACAAAAGGCTTGTTCTCGAAATTGAGGAGCGTACGTTTCGTCCCTAAATACATGCTGAGCCGAAGATCCGTGATCTTCCTCACGATCGCTATTCTGCTTAGTTCATTCCTTGGGCTTTGGCTAATCAGGAATCAGGTGCAGCGCCAACTCGAGGAGGAGCGCGCCAGGTTGGAAAAGCAGGACCTCGTTCCTTTTGAAAAAACACTGCGTCCGCAGTTCGCAAGTAAAGAGCTGGCGATCTGGCAAAGTTTCAGAAACAGCAAAGGGATAGTTCGGTTCAAAGACAACTATTTTGTCGCGACTGACGGCGGGCTTGTTGAATTCGACCCGGCAGGAAATCTGTTGCGACATTACAGCGTTCTTGATGGGCTACCCGAGAGCGATCTGCTGAGCCTTGCGCCGTTGGGCGCGAGGCTTTTCATCGGCACACGAACGCGTGGCTTGGTCGCCTTCGACGGCGAACGTTTTGAAAGCTATCGCTTCGCGGATCGGACTCCAGAAGCAATCAGTGTGCTCCTGGAAGATGCTAACCGCTTGCTGATTGGAACAACGGCTGGAGGACTGATTGAATTCGATGGCCAGCAGTTCAAAGAAATCAAAGTGGGCGCCGACCACCGACGCCTGATTGGGATCAATCACCTTTCGAAACAGGGATCCAGGCTTTTCGTCGGTACCTTTGCCAGCGGACTTTGGGTTGAACAAGGCGCGCTCTGGTCTCAATTCACAGTGGCGAATGGCCTTCTTTCCAATCGTATTGTTGGCGTGGTAGCCGATTCCGATAACCTATTCGTTGCGTCCGATTATGGTTTGACCGTATCACCATTCTCGAGTCTTGCTGATCAAACGTCAGCGAAGAGCTTTCGCCCAGTCGCGATCCTGCCGTCGCTGTCCGCCATGATTGAGTCCGGCTCAAACCTTCTGCTCTGCAAGGACAATGGAGAGAGCTTCAGCCTTTCAGTCGGTGCTGATCTGGCCCGCTTACAAGTCAATCGTATTCTCTGGAACAAACCCGCCGAGATTGATGGTTGTCGTTTCACGGTGCTAGGCGGGGACCTATGGTTGTTGAGCAGCGCAGGAATTCATCGGGCACCCATAGAAGGTCTGGAGGTCTCCAGCAGGTTGAGATCACTATCATTTTCTCCGTTCGGCAAAGTCAACGGAAGTGAATTACTCACGACCAATGTCATTTCAGCCCTCACCCTCGACACGCTCGGCAGGCTCTGGGCCGGAAGTTTTAGAAACGGCATTGACGTGTTCAGTTCCGGTGGAAAAAAGCTTTCGCACCTTGAGTCGGATGATGTGCGCGAGATTAATTTCCTGACTGAAGATCAAGACTCCAAGACCATGATGGCAGCGACCTCTCAGGGCTTGCTGCGTTTCAATGCCGACTTAAAAACGACCGATCGCTGGTCAACGACGGATGGATTGTTGAGTAATTCCGTGCTGCAAGTGGGCCTGACCCAAAGTAATGCTGCTGAAGAGAAGACCGCAGCGCACAAACCCATCATTGCTTGCGCCACCAGCAAGGGTCTCTCGCTCGGCGTCCCCGGTAAACTGCGCGGCCTCACGACAATACAGGGCTTGCCGAGTAATAGTCTCTACACGATTCTGCTTCAAGGTCGTAGCACTTACGCGGGCACGCTCAACGGTCTCGCAGTGATCGAAGATGGTCGTGTGGTTCGGGTTTTCAAAGACACCAATTCAAAACTTACAACCAACTGGGTCACCGCTTTATGCCTGGTGGGGTCTCGTCTTTTCATCGGCACCTACGGCGGTGGAGTTTTCGAACTGACTTCTGGCGGTGAGTTAAGCAGCTTTGCCTCAGAAACCGATCGTTCTGTCATCAATCCGAATGCGATGTGGACAGACGGCGCGCGGCTTTATGCCGGCACGCTCAATGGAGTTTTGATTCTTGATCTTCATTCGCAGAATTGGACGCGCATCACTGAGGAGCTGCCGTCACGCACCGTTCTGAGCATCACCGGCGACGAAAACTACGTTTACTTCGGAACTACCAGCGGCATCACCCGCATCGCACGCGGCTATTGGAATCAGCCAGCGTAATTGGGAAGCAACGATGCAACAACAGGGCCTGAAACGATCGCGTCTGAGAATCGCCAATCTGGGAATGCTCGCTCTCGTCCTCCTCTTATCGCTGGTTAGTTGGTTTGAGCGAAAAGGCTCAGCGCAATCGGGGGCGTTGATCCCTTCCACCAGCGACAAACCGGACTCGGCGACTCTCTCGTTGCAGGTGATGAAAGTAGATGTGCTTATAGACAACCAGCACGCGCGCGTCCGCGTTTTGCAGATCTTCGACAGTCATGTGGCGCAAGCGCTCGAGGGAAAATACTTGTTCGCTTTGCCACCGCAAGCTTCGGTTTCAGATTTTGCGATCTGGGAAGGCGATATGCGCATTCCTGGCGTGATGATGGAGAAGCGCAGGGCCAATGCCGTGTATAGCCAGATCAAGCAGCAGCAAGTTGATCCCGGGCTGCTGCAACAGGATGACGATCACGAAGGGACTTCGGCTTTCTCAGCCAAAGTTTTTCCGATCCCGGCCTACGGCACTAAACGGATCGAGATGGAATATACCGAGGTGTTGCCGGTTGAGAGCTTGACCTCTCACTTCAGCTTCCCTCTGAAACCATCATTCGGAGATCCGCAGCGTGTGGGAGAGTTTACCCTGCACGTTCACGTTTTGAGCGATTACCCGATCTCGCGGGTCGCGCCAGGCATTGATAGTTATCCGCTTAAGGTGACGAAATCCGAAGCGAATGAATTCGAAGGTGAGTTCCAGGCGAGAGCACTGGACCTAAGAGACGATTTCGCGTTCGATTATCACATCAATGTGCCTGAGAGCGCTCTTTCGTGGATAGCTTATCGGGCTCCGGAACAGATTTCCGCCTATGACCTCAGAGATCCATCACTCGCGGCCCGCAACCCGGACGGGTACTTTGAAGCGCGAGCAATTTTCAACCAACGAGGCGATGCAGAACGTGACGCCCAACAACCAAGAAACGTGGTTCTGTTGCTGGATACCTCGCTTTCCATGTATGGCGAGAAACTGAAACGCGCGGTTGAAGCGCTGGATTATTTCCTGCACTCATTACGCCCCGACGATCGATTTGATCTGATTCTTTTCAACGAAGAGCCGACAGCACTCTCAGCAACACCCCTTAGCGGCTCGGCCGAAAACGTCGAGCGCGCTCTCGATTTGATAAAGAATTCAACTCTAGGGGGCGGCACGGATCTCCGAAAAGCGCTCACTAAATCTATCGAAGTTGCCAACGCCTTTCCAAGAGGCGAACACAGCATTGTCCTCGTCTCCGATGCCAATCCTACTCTCGGAACCAGAAACTTAAAGCAAATAGTAGCGTCGCTCGACGCCGGAGGCGCGCCGGCGGCTCGCGTCTTTGCCTTCGGATTGGGAAGCGATGCGAACGGCGCTTTGCTGGAAGCTCTGGCCAAGTCCGGTCATGGCTATTTTGCGCGAGCACGCGAGACCGAGGACATCGCGACGGCTCTTAGACTTTTCTTCGAGCATGTGGGTCGACCGAGCATAGAGAACGTGCACCTGACGCCGGCGCTGCGGGACAATCTCTATCAAATCTATGCGTCGGGTGATTACAGCTTCGATGGTTCGAGTCTCGCCTTCGTTGGTCGCTACAAACAACCAACGCCGCAAACGAGCATTAGCGTGCATGGTTATTACGGGACGGAAGCGATCAACCTCTCGCGCGATGTGAGCTTGCCGGAGCTTGCCGATACACATGAGCATCTGCCGCGACTTTGGGCGCGCGCGCGAGTCGATGCGCTGTTGCGCGAGATGGACACGAACGGCGAGCGCGAAGATTACATCGCAGAGATTATTCGCCTCTCGGAAAAGTACAAGTTCGTGACGCCCTACACCGCGTTCATTGCAGCGCCCCGCGCGCTGTTGCGCCCACGACTGATTCAACCCGGCGATCCGGTTTTGCGCGTGAAGACTGACGTGTCGATTGCCTCGGTCTTTGCCGTGTTGCCTTTTGGGGAGACGCTGCCGCTCAAGTTCCTGCCTGCCGAAGGGGTTTGGGAGGTCAGGTTTTTCGCGCCCGCCTGGATGCCTGATGGAACCTATCGCTGCCGTCTTTTGCTGACCGACAAGAATGGCAACGGTTACCAGGAGGAAAAGAGCTTCGTCATCGATAGTCACGCGCCAAAGGTGACGCCAAAGATCGAATCGCAAACGGTGCGGGCAGGCGACGACGTGCTGTTGCGTATCGATGCGGACAGCGATACGGCGCGTCTCGTAGCCCGAATGTATGGCGCGCAACCGGTTCAGCTTTTTTGGTCCGGCAAAGAGCAAACCAATGTCGGCAAGCTGCGAGTGCCGCCAGGTCTTGCGTCCGGCCGCTACACAGTCATGATCTCGGCCGAAGATTTCGCCCACAACCAATCGAGTGCGGAAATACAGATCGAAGTATTACCGAAGTAATGAAGCGGCGGTTCGTTGAAAAGATCAAAAGTCATGCAGCTTCGTTCAAACAAGCTAGTAATAGCGACGGCTCTGTTACGTGCCGCGGCATTACTTCTCATCCTAACCTTCTTGTCGGTTGCGATCTTCGATCCGCGACACATCGGGGCTGCGGACGCCGAAGCGGAAACGATAGGAAGTCCAGGAGATGAGAAGGTCGCCCTCATCGACTCGGCCCTCTATACACGCGCCGAGTTCTTCGGCGCGCAAGCGTTCGTACCCTACCCCACTGCAGAAGCGCGCGACCGTCTCGCGGCGTTAAGAGCGAAATATCCAGACGACCCGCAGATCGATCTGAAGCTCTCGCAACTCGACGAAAAGCTGGGCCGTGAAAGTGACGCCACCGCTGAGATGCGCGCCTTTGTCGAGCATGAGCGGGACAAGTTGAAGGGCCTGGAGATGTCGGTTTCCTTCTTTGAAAGGCGAGCGCAATTCACTGATGAGGCGGATGCGCTTGAGCGTCTGCTGCAGGTTGCTCCGCCAGAACGCCGCGTCGAGATTTTCGGACGGCTGATCAACCTGGCTCAGACACATTCGCTGCAGAAGTATCTTGCGCCGGCTTTCTATCAGCAAACTCTTGCGCAAAATCCCTCGGCTTTCGAAATCATCGAGCAGTATATGCAAAAGCTGACGGCGGAGCGGAACTATCCAGAGGCGCTCAAAGTGGTGCGCCAATACCGTGAGCAGTTTGCCGATCACCTCGAATTTCTGATTGAAAAAGAAGCAACAATTCTGGATGAGATGGGTCAGGAGAAAGCGGCGGAAGCAGCTTACACAAAGGCTTTCGATCCGTTTTGGCCGGCAGAACTCTCCGAGAACTTTTATGAGTTCTTAAGAGATCACGATCGCTTTCGCGCTTACGGCCGTGAGTTGCGCGAAGCATTTCGTCGCAACCCGGCAGATTTCCAGACAGCGGTCAAACTGCTTCATTACTCAAAACACGCCAACCGCGATGCTCCTGAGATCTTTGTACAGTTGGAGAAGGCCAGGGGCGCGCGAAAAATCGTTTGGCAGCAAGACGAGCTGATTACGATCACGCGTCTCTTGATCTCGGACGGCTATGTGGATGCAGCCTCGCGCTTTCTCTACACGCTTTATCTGAACGGTGAAATGAAACCGGGAAGCGCCCTGCGAGCCAAGGTTCTTTATCAATTGTTTGAGCTATTGTCCGATGCTGGTGATGAGCGGCTGTCATTGACGCGCGGCGATCTAAGGTTCTACCAGGACATCGCTACTGCCGATCCGCATCCGGGGATGCTGGGCGGAATTCTGTCGCTAATTCTTTCTGACACCAATCCCAAAAAGGAATTCCAAGTCGAAGAAGCGCGGGCCGTCAAATATTTCAATCGAGCCGAGGCCTATCGAATCTTTACTGCTTACAAGCAAGAGTATGCGACAGCTCCTGAACTGGCCCAGATGTATCTCGACATTGTGCGGCTCTACACCGCGACAAAGGAACCGGCGATCGCGGCAGAGACGCTCGCTGAATTTGAAAAGCGTTATGCTGATGCGCCCGAGTATGCCGAGGTCGCTCTCAAGCTGGCCGATTGCTACATTGCCGCGGGCAAGTTCGCGGAAGAGCGCGCGCTCTACCAACACATCCTCGATTATCTGGGACAACACCGGCAAAAGGGTACGCCGCTGTTGCCGAGTTCGGCACAACCGCAGGACACGGCGGCAAGCGCGCCAGCATTGGCCCTCGATGCAGAGCCGACCGAAGTCAAGCCTGCGGTTAGCTATGAGCCCAGCGCCTGGAACGTCGGCATTAGCATTCCGGATGAAACGAGCAGAGCAGCCGACGACGATTCATCAAGCGTTCGCTATTCAAACTCACAATACCCGGACTACCTGGCGGGTTCGGATAACTCCCTGAACTTTCGAAAGAAGGGATCGAAACCATCGACAGCCAAGCCGGATTCAGTTGACTACGCGACCGTACTGGCGCGCTATGTCGCTTCCCTGGACAAAGAAAACCGGCAGCCTGAGATCCTGGCTCTCTACTCTGCCGAGATTAAGAAGTATGGCAACGAGCAAGGTCTGTATGAACAGATGCTGCAATGGTTGGGCCAGACCAACATGGTCGAAGAACAGTTGCGGGTTTATCAGGAGACACTCAGGAAGTTTCCTACGACGATGTGGCGTGACCGCATGGCCCGTTGGTTTTTGCGGCAAAAAAGAAATCAGGAGTTCGAGGTCTTCTCTCGCGATCTGCTCGCGAAGCTTGATGACGACGCAGCCGAAGAATACCTGCGCAAGTTTGTTGACTCGGGAGCGAACGCTGACGCTGCTAGTTTTGACGCCAATCTCTACCGGAGTCTTTATCTTCTGACCCACGAACGATTTCCTCACAATTTAAGTTTCGTCAAAGGTCTCTTAGAGTTCTACAGCGCGCACAAGCAATGGGACCAGTGGCGCGCTCTGGTCGCCGAATATTATTTCGAATCACGCGAGATAAGGGATCAGTTCATTTCCCACCTCGCCAGCCGGGCCGAGTTGCGCGCGTATTTCGAGCGAGCGCGCGAGGCTTGCGACAAACCTCAATCCAATGCCAATGCGTCATCACTTCTGCCGTACAAACTCTTTCGCGCCGACGCCTCATCGTGGCTTTCCAATTATGAGGAGGCGATTCCTGCCTACCGGGAACTGAACAGTCTTTATCCGAATACACCAGAGTTCGCCGAGCGTCTGATCAGCTTCACCCGATCCTTTGGTCAACACGATCGCTCTTCACTGGAGGAGTCTGGCGTCGCCGCAAACGCTCTGGCCGAGGCTGCGCCTTCCGTAGTGGACTATCGCACCCGAGCCGGCGAGATCCAGGCCGAGCTGGGTGACTACAATCGCGCGCGAGAGGAGTGGGAACAATTGATTGCGCTCGGTCGCGGACGACCCGAAACCTATCTCGATACCGCCACGATTTATTGGGATTATTTTCAGTACGACGATGCCCTGCGCACAATCAAAGCCTTACGTCGGCGAACAAACGATGAATCACTCTACGCCTATCAGGCGGGAGTAATCCTGGAAGACAAACATCAATTGAGCGCCGCGCTGACCGAGTACATCAAAGCGCTAGGCGACAATGACTCACAGGCTGAAAGAGTTTCAGACATAACCAGAGCCCGGAGGCGTTTGGTTACTCTTTCAAAAAGACCCGGTGTATTCGAACAGATCGCTTTCACCTTCAACCAGGAACGGCGTCGAAATAATAGTTGGGAGTTCATCTGGGAATACGTTGATTTTCTGAACGACGCGAAGCGCTGGCTGACGGCCTCGGTGCTGCTTCGGCAGGAAATTGCGCGTCAGGATTCACCACAATTCCTGCGGCGCGCGCGCGATCTTTTTGCCGATAAAAAGGAAGCAAGTGGAGAGATCGCAGCGCTCAGACGCCTGATCGCAGTCACGTCCAATACCCGCCAGGCCATTTCTTATCGCTTGCAACTAGCAGAGACTTACCAGAGGCTCGGGCAACGCAACAGTGCGGCAGCTGCCCTTGGTGAACTAATCAACAAGTTTCCGACCAATTATGGAGTCCTGAGCGAGAGCGCGGATTTCTATTGGCGACTGGGTTTGCGTGGAAACTCTCTCGTTGTTCTACAGAGCGGTATGCAAAGAGGACTGGGCCGATTTCATTACCTCTTCGGTCGCAAGCTGGCGGCCCAACAGCTCGATCTGAATCACGTCACTAACGCGGAACGCGTGCTGACAAAGCTCCATCATGAGGATCGGCTTAATCCGGAAGTCTTTCACGAACTAGCGAAGTTGTATGTGCGGACGGGAAATCGAAGCGCCTTGCGCGAAGATTTTACTGCGACAGTTGCGGCTATTAGGAAGCAGGACCTTGATATAAAAGCGATCCATGCGCAGATTGCGGAACTGCGTGAGCAAATGGTCGAGGCTTTCACGCGACTTAAAGACTATCCTGCCGCAGTCGAGCAACACATCGAGATCATTAATCGCGATCCTGAAGATGAAGCAAATGTCGATGCGGCCATTAACTACGTCAAACGATATGGCGGCGCCGATACGCTTCTCAATTACTATCAACGCACCGCGCAACAGGCGTACAAGAACTATCGCTGGAACGTCGTGTTGGCGCGCATCTACGAAGCTAAAGGCGATCTAACCAACGCCGCACGGCAATATCGAGCAGCGCTGGATAATCAGCCGGAGATGCTTGAACTCTACGATGCACTGGCTGACGTTTGCACGCGCGCGAAAGACTACGACGGCGCGCTGGCTGCACTTAACAAAGCGGCCGAGCTTTCCAATGATGACCCACAGTATGTAAAGCGCATCGTCGAGGTGTTGGAGAAGGCAGGTCGTCATCGCGAAGCAGAGATTGAGCGTCAGAAGTTACCACACGAAGAAGCAAAGAAACTTTCGGTCGGCGATCAGTTTGCGGAAGCAGCGCGTCTGCGCGGGAGCGAAAAGAAACGCGCCGCTGCTACTTATCGCGAAGCTTTCAACGCCTTTCTGGCCGATCCGTTCAAGCATGATTTGAAGGCTTCCGAAATCACTGGTTACGTTCAAACCGTTCGCGATGAAGAGCAGT
>Ga0070694_100000316_pt1 | contig 25983 bp, 18 predicted proteins | sample KBSK1251metaG_FD_65470 | JGI IMG/M metagenome (GOLD analysis project Ga0070694, IMG submission 65470) | Corn, switchgrass and miscanthus rhizosphere microbial communities from Kellogg Biological Station, Michigan, USA - KBS K1-25-1 metaG | ecosystem: Host-associated > Plants > Roots >...
AAACGGATGGCCCAGGTCCCCGGACGCAAGGCGATTGTGTTAATGACCGACGGCGTCGATCAAAACAGTGTTGCGACTTTGCAAAGCACGGTTGCTGGAATAGCGGAACAGGATGTCCTGATTTATACCGTGCAATACAATACGCTGCCGCAAACTTCCGCACGTCTTAGTTTTATTAAGAACGAAAAGGCGCGCCGCAAAGTCGAGCAAAGGTTGCTCAAGCAGTACGCGACCAGTGAACCGTACCTGCGCACCCTGGCTGAGAAAACCGGCGGTCGCTTTTACAAAGCAGAAGATCTGAGAGAAGTCGGTCCTGCGTTTGAAGCGATCACTGCCGAGCTCGGAGTGCAGTACAGTCTCGGCTACTATCCGAAAGGGAACTCAACCGCAGGCGCTGAACGAACGATTAAGGTTCGCGTGCGTTATCCAAATCTGGTCGTCCGAACGCGCGATAGCTATACGACGTCACCGGCGATCGCCCGCCAGTAGACCGGACCGGGCCTAGTATTGAATCAAACTACCTTCCCGCTTCGCTCGCCGCACGGCGCGGTTGAACACCCACAGCGATAGCGGAAGTAGAATCCCCAAAAAGATCAGCAACACAAAAAACGGTTCCTGCACCTCGCCAAAGCCCTGCCCTTCAATCAGAACCCTTCGAATTCCATCCAATCCATAGGTTGGCGGAAGTATGCGCGAGATCTTCGCCACGCCTGCTCCCGCATATTGATTGATGAGCTGGGTTGGAAAGAACACGCCCGAGAAGAGAGCCGATCCCGTGCCCAGGAACACGCCGAAGGGATCCCCGCGTTTGAAAACCATCGCGAAACTGGCGGACAGAATTCCCAGACACGAAAGGACGACGGTCGTCAGTACCAGGAAGAGAAGCGCGAGCAGAAAATTCCCGCGATAATGAACATCAAAAAACAACCAACCGAACAGCAGGTATAGGAACGAGAAGAGGGTAGCCTCCAAAAAGTCCCATGCGGAACTCGCCACAATAACCGTCGGAACGCTGATCGGAGTCATCAGTACGCTTTCCAGTGTGCCCTGGACTTGCTCCTGTCGAATCGCTGTCGCCAGACTCGAGAATCCGGTCATGAAGTAATTCAGCACAGCGAGGCCGGTCAACCAGGCCGCCAGCGGATCGCGCCATTGAGCAAACCTTGGATCGGAAAAGCCGGTGAAGATTTTCGAGATGAAGAAAAGCGTCGTGACGATCGTGAGAATCGAAAGAACGCGCAGAAAGAACTGCATGCGGTAACTAAGTTGCAACCGCAAGTCCCTCACAATAAACGCCCAGATACGACGAGTAAATAGGATCATTTTAGGCTAACTAGCGCCCTCATAACTCTCCAGGACATCCAATAAGGTTGCGCGTTCAGTCTCGACTGATCGGACGACGGCGCCGGCCTCCTGCAGCACGCGCAAGATCCTGTCGAGTAATTCATCGTTCAATGCTCGCGTGAATCTGACGAGTGTTTCGTCGGACCGCGAGCCTGCTTCAACGACAAAAGAAAAAGAGCCACACGACTTGTTGATGACTTGCTCAGCCTCGAGAGTGCTCAACGCTGTGAATCTAATGGCCACGCGTTCTTCTGCCGTATGCATGGCGCGTAGATTTTGGGGAGTGTCGAGCGCGCGAATCTCGCCCTTGCTGATGATGGCGACCCTATCGCAAAGTTCTTCAACCTCGGGCAGGTTATGTGAAGTCAGAAAAATCGTGGAGTTGTTCGTGTGTGAAAGAGACTTGATTGTCGAACGCATTCGCATAGCGGCAATCGGGTCCAGGGAACGTGTCGGTTCGTCAAGCAAAAGCACCGGTGGTTCGGCCAACATTGCTCTGGCAACTGCGAGCCGTTGCTTGTTGCCGGTTGAAAGTTCGGCAAACCGGCGGCGGGCAACTTCCTGCAGGTCAAGAAGTTCGAACAACTCCGCCAGCCGCCGCCGAGCCGTTCGATTACCTAGTCCGTACAAGCGGGCGAAAAACAGCAGGTTCTGTTCGGCCGTGAGCCGCCAATAAAAACTTCGCTCCTCGGCGCCCGCAAGCCCCACGTTCCGGCGCACTCTTTGGTCGTCGGTGACGGTGTCGTGACCCTTAACCGCGACGGCGCCCGCTGTTGGTTGAATCAGCGTAGCGATGATTTTTGTGAGTGTCGTCTTGCCCGCGCCGTTAGGTCCGATCAGCCCAAAGATTTCACCTTCTCTAATCTCAAACGAGACGTTGCGCAACGCTTCGACCGGAGGCTTGAACTTTCGACCCAGGAGTTTCTTGAGACGCAGAAATGGAACCGGGTAGGTTTGACTGAGCTGGTCAACCGCGATCGCAACCGGCGTGCTTTTGGGTTCAGCCATGGTTGCGACTTAGCGACGGCGTTGCCGGGGATCAAGGTACTCGCGCAGTCCATCGCCGATGAAATTAAATGCCAGAACCGTCAACGCGATGGCCAGGCCCGGAAAGATCAAGGCGTGAGGCGCCGCTTGTAACGTGGAGAGGTCGCGCGCCTCTTCGATCATCACACCCCATGAAGGGGCGGGCGGTGGAACTCCAAGACCGAGGAATGAAAGCGAGGCTTCGGCCAAAACCGCTCCGGCCATTCCTAAACTTGCCTGCACGATCAAAGGCTGAATTGCGTTTGGCAGGATATGAATAAACAGGATGCGAAAATCGCCCGCCCCCAGCGCTCGCGCCGCTTGCACAAAATCATATTCGCGAACCTTCAGTACTTGAGCGCGAATCAGGCGCGCGTATCCGACCCAACCAATAATACAGAGGGCAAAGATCAATTTGTTGAGACCGGCGCCCAGAAAAGCCACTAAAGCGATCGCCAGCAGCAGCCCTGGAAAAGCAAGAAACACATTGAACAGATAACCCGAGAGGATGGAATCAACCCAGCCGCTGTAGTACCCGGCGATGGCGCCGATGATCGTGCCGATGAAAGCTGAGACGGTTACTACTACGACGCCAACTTCGAGCGAGATGCGCGCACCGAACACCACGCGGGAAAAGATGTCGCGCCCGGTCGAGTCCGTACCGAACCAGTGAGCTGCCGAGGGCGGCATGTAGCGCATCGCTAAATTTGTGGTGCCTACGTCGTAGTGAGCGAGCCACGGCGCGAAAATCGCCACCAGGACGAAGACGACGACGATCACGATTCCGATAACGGCGAGACGATTCATTTTTAGAGCTGAGACTTTAGAGCTTAGACTTTAGAGTTTAGAACTAATAATAAGCTCTAAAGTCTAGGCTCTCTTGAAGCTAGGAAACGCGAATTCTCGGATCGAGCCGGCGATACAACATATCAGTCAGCATATTGGCGGCAATGTAAGTTGTGCTGATTGCCAAAACGCAGCCCTGGACAATGCGGTAGTCGCGCTTGCCGATGCCGTCCTCGACCAATAACAAGCCCAGGCCGGGCCAGCCAAAAATCTTTTCGGTAATGATTGCGCCCGCGAGCAGGATACCGAGTTGCAAGCCAAGCACGGTAACTACTGGAATCAGCCCATTCTTCAGCACGTGTTTGTAGACTACTGCGCGTTCGCTCAAACCTTTCGCGCGGGCGGTGCGGACGTATCCCTCACCTAATTCTTCAATCACCGACGACCGCACCATTCTGGTTAGAATTGCTGATAAGGCTGCGCCCAGGGTGATCGCTGGCAGGATGAGGCTCTGCAATCCTTCCCGCCCGTAGGCCGGCAGCCACTTAAGCTTCACGGCGAAGATATAGACCATCATCGGCCCAATCACGAATCCGGGCAGACTTATTCCGATGAGCGCGATCACCGACAGGGAATTATCCAATAACGTACCGCGATTCTTTCCAGCTACCACGCCCAGCGGCAGGGCGATCGAAATCGCTATCAGCATCGCCGCAATGGCCAGTTCGATTGTGGCTGGGTAGCGTTGGAAGATTAACTGAATGACCGGCTGTTCGGTTCTGAACGATTTGCCGAGGTCGCCGTGCAGCAGCGCGACCCAGTAGTCGTCATAACGATTATTAAGTCCGTACCAGCGAAAGTGACGCTGGCCGTTAGTGTCTTCAGGGAAACCAAAAAAGAAAGCCGGCCGGTCGAGGCCGTGCTTTACTCGAAATTGAGCCAGCTGTTCAGGGGTCGCTTGATCTCCAAGCACAGCTGCGGCCGGATCGCCGGGCACCAGCTCAATCAAAAGAGTGACCAGCGTGACCACGGTCCAAACGACCAGGATTAGAAAGCCAATGCGACGCAGCAATCCAAACAGTTTGTATTTCATCCCTGAGTGCGTGGACGATGGTGGTTTTCAGAACGACGGCGGATGATATCAGATTGGCGGGATTGGGGACATGCTGCTGAAGGGCAAAAAGAAAAACGTAGCCGGGATCCGCTTTCGCCAAACAAGTTCAGCCCCGACAACCGAACCCATCCAGCTAGGCGAACCCCGAAGCCACGTTGCTTGATTGCAGCCTTTCGGCGGCAATCAATGCCTGCAACGCAAGACGATTTCTCGCGCTCCAAGCGAACTCAAGGTGCGCAAAAATCTCGTGCACTACGCGCGACGGCCTGTGTGCAAAGCTGCAATGCCGCCGCTCAAATTTTCAAACTCAACCTCTTCAAAACCTGCTGCACGAATCATGCCAACCAGAGTTTCCTGGTTCGGAAACTTCCCAATCGATTTTGGCAAGTATTCATAAGCGTTTCGCGAACCGCTGAACCATCCTCCGATTGATGGCAACAATCGTGAGTAGTAAATTCGTACAAATGTTCGAATGCCGGGTACAGTCGGTTGCGAAAACTCAAGAATTGCCAGCACGCCCTTGGGCTTGAGAACTCGTTTCAGCTCTGCCAAGCCTGCTTCGACGCTCGACAGGTTTCGCAGCGCGAAGGCAATCGTAATGCAATCGAATGAGCAATCCGCGAACGGCAGTCCCAGCGCATCACCCTCAATAAAGCGGAGCTGCGGCGCCTTTTGCCTGGCCAGCTCAAGCATCGGCCGACAAAAATCTATTCCCACAACGGGAGCAGCAGTTTTTTCAAAGATCTCGATGCTTAAATCTCCGGTGCCGCAACCAACATCGAGCACCTGTGCATCGGGCGCCAACATTGGCGCTATTTTTTTCACCACCCGTCGGCGCCATCTGACGTCGACGTTCGCGGACAGCAAATGATTCAGTAGATCGTAGTGCGGAGAAATTCTCGCGAACATTTCGCGAACCCGCCGAGCGTGGTCGTCCGCTGAATTTTTCTGTCCAGGGTTAGTTAAGCCCATGAGCTTGGGGAAATGGTTGCAGGCCGCTTGCGAAACCTTTGTGAAATCAGGGCTTCCTGGGCGGCTTCTGAGGATCAGTCGCGGTCTTCAGTTCTGGTTTAGCCTCGGGAATCTCGAAATTCGTGACGGTGGTTCTGAGTTGTTCAATATCACCTATGACGACTTTGGCCTGCTTCGCGTCCTTAAATAATCGGGTCGCCAAACGCTGAATGTCGGTTACGGAGACACGACTGATCTCGGCCGCGGGATTCGCAGTGGTCTGAGCCTTTTGAAGCTCAGAATCGAGCCACATGTCCGCGATTTGATCCAACTCGCCGGCGGCGCGTTTGCCGATTTCCGCCAGGGTTACGCTTGCGGCTCGGCCCAGCTCATCAGCAGTCGGGCCAGTCTGGGCCAGGGCCTTCATTACGTCCTGCGCAGCCGCCAGAGCTTTCTGTGCCGTAGCAGGCGGTACACTTGCCGCGAAGACCAAGATGCCCGGCAGATTGTGGGCTTCGTGTCTCACACTGGCGGACGAAAGTTCCGGCACCGCCGCCTGCCAACGTTGACGGGCCACGTCCGCCAACATTGAGGCAGCGATCGCATCGCGATCAAAACGGGACAGCCCGCGCACTGCCAGACGAATCTCAGCATTACTGGTTCCTGCCTGGTTCATCAGGAGGGTGCGCTCGTCAGGAGCGTTTGGCTGACGAAAAGTCGCCGGCACACTGCGGTCAGCCTTTTGCCAGGGGCCGAGCAGTTGACGCAGAGCGCGCATGATGCGTGCCTTCTCAATGCCGCCAATCACAACCAGAGCGGCATTGTCTGAATGCAGCAAGCGCTCCTGTGCCAGCATGAGATCAGCCCGTTCAACTTTCGGCAAACTCCCAAGGTCTCCCCCTGCCGGTCGACCGTACGGAAACGTGCCGAAAAGTCTGGTGGCAACCGCGCGATCGGCCAGCACTGAGTTGGAAAGCGGAGCTCTCCCCAATTGTGCGATTCGCGCCTCGCGAAGCTTGCTCACGCTGTCGGCGGATAAGTTCATACCGAGGATCGCGTTACGAAGTAATTCGACCATTCGCTCTGCTTGTGAGGCTTTTCCGGAGATAGTTACATCAATTGAATCGTAGGTGGTCGTAACTTCCAGGTGGCCTCCGAGCTCTTCCGTAACGTATTCGCGGGTGGCCGGATCAGGGAATAACGCGTCGCCAAGGAGGGCCATGGTTCCGGCTTTACCGGTCAAATCAAACGCGGCGCCGCTGTTCAGCCGTAATTTCATGAACAGGTTGGCGTCGCCCGGTCGCTGCCAATAAACGACCGGAAGTCCATTCAATAGCACTTCGCGGGTCGGCGTTGGTGAAGATTGGGCCGGTGAAAACGAGACGATTCCCACAAAAAGAAGGGAACTAAAGGCGCAAAAGAAACGATAAATAGCGGATGTCCTGGTCATGCGGGCGTCTGTGGTATCTCTCACAATCCGTCGGCTAACCCTTCAAGATTCGCGGGTCCACCGCTGTTGAGCCGTTTGGGATGCGAGAAAAAAGAGTTTAGATGCCGCCCCTGAGCCCGTCAACCCGAAGCTATTTCGCGGCATCAAAGCCCTGACACCAGCGAGGTTTAAAGCTGCTCGACCGGTGCGAAACGATAGTATAATTGGCGCGCGGAAAGAAACTGCCATGAGTTGGCGACTTTTTTCCGCAACTTTTTGTCGATTAGTAGTAATAAACAAGTAGGAAGGCCAGTTCCTACAGGATCGAGCGCTTTGATTGACGAACCAGGAAACAGACGAACGACTGCTGGAAGACGCAGCGCACGGAAAGACGGCGGCCTTTCAAATCCTGTATGAGCGTTACCGGGATCCGATATTTCGATTCGCATATCGAATGTTGGGATCGGTTGAGGCCGCTGAAGACGTCGTCCATGATTGCTTTTTGGGTTTGATAAAGGAACCCGGCCGATTTGATTCCACGAAGGCGTCGCTGCGAACTTATCTTTATGCGGCAGCGCGGAACCAGGCGGCGAAACGGTATTTGAAGAGCAGCCGGGAATCTGGCATTGATGAGCTGACGAGTGAACCGCAGGTGGCCCCTCATCTCGAGCCGATTCGACAAGTGCTCGACAACGAGTTGGCCGGCGAGGTTCGACGAGCGATAGAGAGTTTGCCGCCGCTACAGCGTGAGGCTTTAGTTCTTTTTGAGTATGAGGATCTTTCACTGGCAGAGATTGGCGCCATCGTTGGCGCCGATTCAAACGCGGTGAAGGCGCGGTTGTTTCGGGCTCGCGATAAACTGCGCGCGAGGCTGGAGAGATATTTCCGGATTGGCCGTGAAGCTGTTACAGTGAGGCGGGCGTGAAAAGCAGTTGATTCGCCTGCATGAGCACTTAGGATTTTTCAAAATGAGTAATACAGATTCGAAGTTCATGCAGGATGAAGAACTGCGAGGTTTACTTAACCAGTGGAGCGCTCCCGAAGCTCCCCCTTCGTTGGATCAGCGCGTCGCCGCTTCATTCCAAACTATGAATAGCGAGCGCCTGAGTTCAGTACTTGGTCCCCAGCGGGAGAACGAGGTAGTCAAGATGAAATTTTGTAATACATGCCAGGAACAATTTGCTGATCGTTTTAGTTTCTGCCCGGTTGACGGAACACCCCTTAGTGCAGTTCCGGCGGTGATCGCCGTGCCCACAAATAACGTCGCGCCGGCCGACATTGAAACATCTTATCCAATGTCAGAAACCGCGGAACCGGAAAAACCTGTTGTCGTTCCGCCGGCACAAATTTCGCCCGTTATCGTTCCGCCGGCACCAGTTTCCCCGGCGCCAGTTTCCGTCGCCCCGCCGGTTGTAACTGCGGCCGCGTCCCCAGTGATGAATACCGTGGCCGCGACCTCAACAGCGGCAGCTGGTGAACACAACATGATCGGTGAATATCACCTTACCATCCTGGAAGATCGTGGATTGGTTCCCCGGCTGACAGAAGAGCTCGGCAACGTAGCGCACAACTATCAACTAACCTGGCCGGAATTCAAACGCGATCCATTTGGTTTCACGAAGCGTTCGTTCCAGGGTTATGGAAAAATGCTGGGCGGACTCTTTGCCAGTCGCGACATGATGATCGCAATGTTGCTGGGTCTGGTCGCGATGGTGGTTCTGGTCGGCGCGATCTTTCTGCTTGATCGCAGCGGAGCCGGTGGCCCTTCGCGCAAGTCAATGATCATCGTCGCGATAATTGGCTTTTGCGGATTGCTCGGCATCTTTGCTACCTGGTTGGGCCGCGGCGGCGCTGCGGTAATGGGTGCGAAGCCTTCGGATTCACGTAACGTCTTGTCCGGCATCATTGCGAGCTTTGCGCTTTTGTTCCTGGTCGTAGGCGGTGCGTTCTACTGGGATCGAGTTCACCAGGCCAAAGCTGCGGAGCTGGCGAAAGAGGACGAACTCGAATTGACCCAGATGATTTCGGAGATTCCGAATGAACAGCCGACGCCTGATGAAGGAACCGCCGGCATGGCCAAGGGCAATGGCGGCGGCAGCAAGCCGAAACAAGAGAAGGCAGGCGGTGGCGGCGGCGGTGGCCGTGAAGAGCAGACCCCGGCATCGTTCGGAAAACTTCCCCAGGCTGATCTGCGAATTCCGCAGGTGGTAGCGCCTGATCCGCATCCGCCGGTCATCAAGAATCCGGCTTTGCCGATGCCGGCGACTCTCGACGCGGATCCGGCTCTGTTCCCGCCAGATAATCGGCAGCTTAACTACGGGGATCCCAAGTCCAAATCTACAACTCCTTCGTCCGGTTCCGGCACGGGTAATGGTATCGGTCAGGGAACAGGCGGCGGCGTTGGCCCAGGCTCGGGTAGCGGTTATGGACCCGGAGAGGGTGGCAACACTGGTGGCGGCAATCGTCGTGAAGGCGGCGGCGGTCCCGGTGGCGGTGGCGGCGGCACCGACTATGACAAGATCTTCAGTGGTCGTGAAGTGACTTCAAAGGCCCGCGTACTTTCGAAGCCCGAGCCGACCTACACTGAAGCCGCGCGGAAGAATCAAATCACCGGCACGGTAGTGCTCCGCGCAGTGTTCTCGTCGGGCGGATCAGTCACGAATATCCACGCCGTGTCAGGTTTGCCGGATGGTTTGACTGAGCGGGCAATTGCTGCCGCGAAGAGTATCAAATTTGTTCCGGCGACCAAGGACGGGCGCCCGGTGTCGATGTGGATGGAGTTGCAGTACAACTTCAATCTGTACTAATGGGTACGCAGGCATCTTGCCTGCAGAGCTCTGGATCCAAATAAAACGACAAGAGGCGAGCCATGGCTCGCCTCTTCTTTTTTGGAGTGCGGCGACTTGTCGCCGCTTGTCTCTGAGTGGCTTGTTTAGAAAGCGCCGACCAGTCGGCGCACTCCAGATCAACTGCCGCCTTCAGCCACCCGTCTTATTCGCGTGACGCCTTCCTCGAGACGTTCCAGCGAAGTCGCATAAGAAATTCGGATGAATCCTTCTGCACCAAACCCGGCGCCGTCCGTTACCACGGTTTGCTCTTTTTCGAGAAGCTCGCTGGCAAATTCTTCCGAGGTGCTCAGCCTGCCTTTCAAACATCCACGCACGTCGGGAAAAGCGTAGAAAGCCCCTTCGGGTTGCGGACACTTCAGTCCGGGTACTTCATTGAGCGCGTTTAGCAGCCATTCGCGGCGGCGCGTGTACTCGGCCAGCATCGTCGCCACCGAATCTTGTGAGCCGGTTAACGCCTCAACGGCGGCAGCCTGGGAAATCGACGTGGCGTTACTGGTGGAATGGCCCTGCACTTTGGACATCGCGCGGGTCCAATCGGCGCCGGCCAGCGAATAACCGATTCGCCACCCGGTCATCGCATACGTTTTCGAAAAAGATCCGGCGATGCATAGACGTCTCCGCACCTCAGGACTCAGCGACGCGGCGCTGAAAACAGTTGCTGGTGGATAAACGAATCGCAGGTAGCATTCATCTGAAACCGCGAACAGCCCACGCTCGGCAACCACTTCCATAATCTCTTTGAATTCGTTTGGCGGAATGACCCGACCCGAAGGGTTACTTGGCGAATTAAGAATGATCAGTTTGGTTTTCGGAGTGATAGCCCGGCGCACCATGTCGGCCGTAAGTACAAAACCGTTTTCTTCCGTCTCAATGAAGACTGATCGACCGCGCGCGAACGTCACGATCTCAGGGAAGGTGACCCAGTACGGTTTCGGGATTAGAACTTCATCATCGGGATTTATGAGCGAAACGACGGCATTGAAGATAGCCTGCTTGCCGCCCGAGGTGCCCATTACTTCGTTCGGCTCGTACGTGGCGCCGAAATCGCGTTGATACATCTCGATGATCGCCCGCTGCAAATCGCGCGTGCCCGCGGTCGGCGTGTATTTCGTCTTACCGGCCTGCATAGCCGCCGCTGCGGCATCCTTGATATTTTGCGGCGTGTCGAAATCCGGCTCGCCCGGACCGAGATCCACCACGTCAACGCCGGCGGCGCGCATCGCCTCTGCGGTTTGCATCGCAACCAGGGTCGAAGAGACCTTCATCCTGGCCACATTTTCGGAAACCTGAAAGTCGGAAGAAATTTTTGAAGCTGCCATAACCATGGACCTTGAATCTGCCTCGTAAAGCAAACTGTTAGTTTGCAATCCTCCGCAAGCTAACAGCTTGCGTTACAAAAATATTATTTCTTGTCACCCATGCGCTGTTCGACGATCGGCGGCACCAGGCCGTCAATTCGAGCCCCAAGACTAAACACTTCTTTGACCAGTCTCGAACTGACGTAGGAATAGGTTTCCGCCGGCATCATGAATACGGTTTCAATCGCGGGCTCGAGCCGCCGATTCATCAAGGCCATTTGCAACTCGTACTCATAATCTGAAATCGCCCGGATGCCGCGCACGATTGCATTTGCCTTTCGATCTGCCGCGTACTGAACCAATAATCCCTCGAAGCTATCGACTGATAACGTGCAATCGCCGCGATCGACTTCTTTGAGCACCTCGCCCAGAATTTCGCACCGTTCTTCGACTGAAAAGAACGGTTTCTTTTCGGGATTCACCAGCACCGCGATGATTATTTCATCGAAAAGTTTACAGCCCCGCTGAATGATGTCGAGGTGCCCATTGGTAATCGGATCGAACGAACCCGGATAGATTGCGCGACGCATGAACGAAGATGGTAAATGGTAAACGGCAAATCGTAAATAGCAAAAGCGGGTCACGCCTCATTTGCCGGGTTGGCTCTGCCACTCAGATGCGCGGCGAGTCTCCGACTTGCCGGCCGACCCATCTCTTCTTCTCAGGGTCTCCGACCCACGGTCATAGACCGATAAAACACTGAAGAAATTTTCCGGCAAGTCGGAGACTTGCCGCGCATCTGAGTGGCAGAGCCAATCCGAAAAGTGACAACGGCGACGGGGGAGGCTGAGCTCGTCGGAGTGGTCTTTGTTAGGACGCAATGGAGGGTGCGGCCAAGTTGACAGCGGCCAATGTCGATGTTTCAATAGCCCTTGAGCAAAAACGTGGTGAGTTAAGGCGACTTGCGGCCACGTAAAACAAACCGCTAAACAGCTCGGCGAGTCTTTCAACCGTCCAATAGTTTTTGCTGAAAGCCCCGCGTTGTTAGCAGCGCGGGGCTTTTCGTTGCCGATTTTTCGATTGCCGATTGCCGATCGAAAGTCCGAAATCGCGCCGCGATGATAAAATCAGCAATTGGAAATCGACACTCAAAAATGTCCAATTTTCTCGACACTCTAAACGAACGTATCGTCGTCTTCGATGGCGCGATGGGCACTAACCTGCAGGTGCAAAACCTGTCCCTGGAAGACTTTGGCGGCCTGCGGTTCGAAGGCTGTAACGAGAACCTTCTGATCACCAGACCCGACGCGGTTGAGAACGTGCACAAAGCCTTTCTCGATGTCGGTTGCGATGTGATCGAAACCAACTCGTTCAATGGCACGACTGTGGACTTTGCCGAGTACGATATGGCCGATCAGACCTATGACATGAATGTCAGGGCGGCCACTCTGGCAAAACGCATAGCCTCTGACTATTCCACTAAAGAGAAGCCACGCTGGGTCGCGGGTTCGATGGGCCCCGGACGCAAACTGCCGACACTGGGCCACATCAGCTTCGCAGATTTGAAGGCGGCGTATGCGGTACAGGTGCGCGGGCTGCTGGATGGCGGCGCCGATCTGCTGATTGTCGAAACCTGCCAGGACTTGTTGCAGACCAAGGCGGCGCTGTCCGCAATCTTTGAAGACTTCAAAAAGAATGGCCAGCGCGTTCCTGTGATTGCCCAGGTCACGATCGAAGTGTTTGGCACCATGCTCAACGGCACGGAGATTGGCGCGGCGCTGACGGCACTCGCCCCTTTTCCAATTGACGTTATCGGCATGAACTGTGGCACCGGACCGCGCCACATGACGGAGAGCATTCGTTACCTTTGCGAGAACGCACCGCTACCGGTTTCGGTCCTGCCCAATGCGGGGCTGCCTTCGGTCGTCGAAGGCAAGATGCACTATGACGAGACGCCGGAAACCTTTACTTCCCAAATCGTCCACTTCGCCAACGACTTTGGCGTCAATATCGTGGGCGGCTGTTGCGGCACCACACCCGCGCACCTGAAGCTGGTGGTCGAGGCCATGAAGGGCGTCACGCCGAAGGCCCGCGACGCCCGGCTCGTGCCGGCTGCCTCGTCCATCTACTTCCAACAGCCTTACGTGCAGGATGCATCCTTCCTGATCGTCGGCGAGCGCGTCAACGCCAGTGGATCGAAAAAAATGCGCGACCTGCTAAACGCCGAAGACTGGGATGGCCTGGTTTCGCTGGCGAAAGAACAGGAGCGCGAAGGCGCGCACATTCTTGATGTAAACGTCGACTTTGTCGGGCGCAATGGCGAAGTTGATATGCATGAACTGGCCTCGCGCTTAGTCACCAGCATCAAGCTGCCGCTGATGTTCGATTCCACTGAGTGGGAGAAGATGGAAGCCGGCCTGCAGCACGCGGGCGGCAAGAGCATCCTCAATTCGACGAACTATGAAGACGGCGAGCCGCGCTTTGCGAAGGTGATTGACCTGGCTAAGCGATATGGCGCCAGTTTGGTTGTCGGTACCATCGACGAAGAGGGAATGGCGCGCACCGCCGAAGGCAAGTTCAGGATCGCGAAACGCGCCTATGAACAGGCCACGGGTGAGCTCGGCCTTCCGGCCGCTGACATTTTCTTTGATCCGCTGGCGCTGCCGATCTCCACCGGCATTGAAGAGGACCGCCGCAACGCGCTCGAGACAATCGAAGGAATCAAACGCATCAAGGCAGAGCTGCCTGGCTGTTTCACAATTCTCGGCGTGTCGAACATTTCGTTTGGCCTGAATCCCGCTTCGCGGGTCGTGCTCAACTCCGTTTTTCTGCACGACGCCGTCGAAGCCGGTCTGGATGCGGCGATTGTAAATGCCAGTAAAATCGAGCCTTTAAATCGTATCGGCGAAAAGGAACTGAAGGTCGCCCGCGATTTGATCTATGACCGGCGTGAGTTTGACGGTGACGTCTGTACTTACGATCCGCTGACGCAGTTCACTACGCTTTTCGAGAACGTCAAAACCAAGAGCACCAAGAAGGCCTCGAAAGGCGAAACAGTTGAAGAGCGGCTGAAGAACCATATTATTGACGGCGAGAAGATCGGTTTGGAAGACGAGTTGAGGTCTGCGCTCGAAACCTATTCCGCGCTCGACATCATCAACAACATTCTGCTGGAAGGCATGAAAGTCGTAGGCGATCTCTTCGGCAGCGGCCAGATGCAGCTTCCGTTTGTCTTGCAGTCCGCCGAAGCTATGAAAGCTGCGGTGCGCTTCCTCGAGCCGTTCATGGAAAAGAAAGGCGGCGCGACCGCAAAAGGCACCATGGTCCTGGCAACGGTCAAGGGCGACGTCCACGATATCGGCAAGAACCTGGTCGATATCATCCTGACCAACAATGGCTATAAGGTGATCAATCTCGGGATCAAGCAGACTATCGATACGATTCTCAATGCTTCCGAAGAATACCAGGCTGACGCCATCGGCATGAGCGGACTGCTGGTAAAGTCCACGCTCATCATGAAAGACAATCTGGAGATCATGAACGAACGTGGTATACAGACTCCCGTTGTCCTGGGCGGCGCCGCTTTGACGCGGAAGTATGTTGAGGATGACCTGAAATCGCTTTATCAAGGAACGCTATATTACGCGCGTGACGCGTTTGCCGGCCTGCACACAATGGACAAATTGATGTCGGGTGATGGCCATTCCGTGGAAGAAAAAGCTGCGGCTGCGGCTGCCGGCGCCCACGGAAACGGAGATGCAGTCGACGACGTCGAAGAACTAATCGGCGAAGAAGCGAAGCTGGGCATTCGGAAATCCGCGACGCCGCGCGGCGTTAAAAAACTTTCCGGTGACACGACCCACACAAATCGTTCCGATGTCGCGACCGGCGTCGCGATTCCCGAGCCGCCGTTCCTGGGTTCGCGCGTAGCCCTCGACATTCCGCTTCAGGACGTCTTTGCTTATGTCAACGAAACGGCTCTGTTCAAAGGCCAGTGGCAATTCAAACAGGGGAGAACCTCGGCTGAAGAGTATCAGGCGTTTGTCGCTGAGCGGGTGCGCCCGGTCTTTGACGAGTTGAAGGCTCGCAGCGAGCGGGAGGAGCTGCTCGTTCCGCGCGTGGTCTACGGCTACTTTCATTGTCAATCCTCAGGCAACGATCTGATCATTTATGACGGTGCCACGCGGAATGAAAAGACGCGATTTACATTTCCGCGTCAGCCTTCCGGCAAGCGGCTTTGTCTGGCAGATTATTTTGCCTCAGTCGAATCAGGACAGCTGGATGTAGTCGCCTTTCACCTGGTGACGATGGGACGTCGGGCCAGTGAATACTCACAGCAACTCTTCAAAGCCGACAACTATTCCGACTATCTCTACTTTCACGGGTTGAGCGTGGAGGGCGCCGAAGCGCTGGCCGAGTTGTGGCACAAAAAGATTCGACAGGAACTGGGTATTGCCGGCAAAGATGCGACGAACCTCAATGAGTTGTTCCGGCAGGGTTACCAGGGTTCGCGATTCAGCTTTGGTTATCCCGCATGTCCGAACCTCGAGGATCAGGTGAAGCTATTCGAGTTGCTCGATCCTTCCCGCATCGATGTCGAGCTGACCGAGGAATTTCAGCTCGATCCCGAACAGTCTACGTCGGCGATCATCATTCATCACCCGGAAGCGCGTTATTTTTCGATAGATTAAGTAGAAGTCCAATGTCCAACGTCCAAGGCCCAAAGTCGAAGACCGAGGACTTCGTCGATGTTAGCGGCATCGACGCAATTAGGACGGACATTGGGCGTGGGACGTTGGACGTTGGACCAGCTCTTCTCCCGACTCCCGAAGAGCTCGCGGCCCTTTCTTCCTTCGAACGATTCGCCTTCGATGTAACCCATCGCATGAACCTCGGGAGCTGGAAACGCTTCTGGACGTGGTGTCAGAGTGTCTTCGGCGCCGGCTGGATTCACATCTCTACGTACAACCTGATGCAGGTTTATGGTCTGGAGAATGTGGAAGCGATCGATCACGAACGTCCGGTGGTCCTGGTAGCGAACCATCGCTCGTTTTTCGACATGTACGTGGTTTCGACCACTCTTTTTCGCCGGACGAAATGGCGCAAGCAACTCTTCTTTCCCGTCCGCGGCCGTTTTTATTATCAGTCAATCGCCGGAATGTTCGTCAATCTGATCATGGGATGGTGGTCGATGTACCCGCCATTCTTCGTGACCGGGAAGAACCCCGTGCCTGAGAAGCGTGTCTTTGACAAGTACTCGTTGCGGCGCCTGGCCCAGTTGTGTCGCGAAGGCCCGGGTAACGTAATCGGTTTTCATCCCGAAGGCACACGAAACAAGAACGATGATCCTTATTCATACCTGCGGCCTCAACCGGGTATCGGCAAACTCATCAAGGAAGCAAACCCGCAGGTCGTACCGGTTTTCATCGCCGGTCTGGGTAATGATTTGCCGAAACAGGTTCTGGGAAACTGGTTCGGCGGCGACAAAATCCGGATACACTTTGGGTCACGTCTGGACATGTCGGAATTCATCGCCAAAAAAGATCACGTAAGGACTTATAAAGAGATCGGAGAGTTTGTGATGAGCAAGATTGCGGAATTGGGCGCAGCCGATCGCGCAATCTATGGCAAAGAATTAACCACCGAGGACACAGGGAAAGACAAATAGACAGTTAGATTTATGCGAGTTTCGATAGCCGCTCCAATTCGTGTAGTGTCTTACTTTGACGTTTTCTTTGCGGCTTTTGCGCCTTTGCGTGAAAGCTACTCCACTGAAAAATCAGTTCACGCAAAGGTGCGCAGGCGCAAAGACACGCAAAGCGGAATAGGCGGCACCCGAATCACTTAATGTTCTTCTCCGTGTTCTCTGTGGTTAAATCACTCTGATGTCCTTACCGCTCGTAATCGTCAACCCCGCATCGGCCGAGGGCGCAACGCGCGAGAACTGGCCTAAGATCGCCAGTGACCTGCGCACGCATTTTGGCTCGTTCACCGTGGCTTTCACCGAAGCCAAAGGCCACGCGAGTGAGCTCGCGGGGGAAGCTGCGCGGCAGGGGACGAAACTGATCATTGCCTGCGGCGGAGACGGCACCATTTCAGAAGTCGCGAACGGCATCATTGAATCGGGCCAGGAATCTGAACTTGGAATTCTGCCGGGAGGGACGGGCAGCGATTTTCGCCGGACCCTGCGCATGCCGTCGAATATCGCCGCGGCCGCGCGCGCCTTGCGCGACGGCCGCACGCGAAAGATTGATGCCGGCCGGGTGACCTTTGTCAACGACCACGGCGAGCGCGAGACCCGCTTCTTTGTTAACGTCGCCAGTTTCGGCATGAGCACCGACGTTTTACATCGGACTTCGAGCGGCCGAGCCACCAGATGGATCCCGGCCTTCACACCGCGCAAACTGACCAGCAAGCTCTCGTATGCGGCGGCGACGGTGCAGACGACGTTCACTGCCTCGCCCACGGAAGTCAAAGTGCAACTCGATGAGCAGGCTGAGCGGCGTCTGCGAATTGCCGAGTTTTGTGTAGCGAACGCGCGTTACTATGGCGGCGGGATGAAGATTGCTCCTGAGGCCAAGGTCGAAGACGGATTGTTTGATGTGATAACCATCGGCGATGCCAGTTCATTTCGGATTTTGGCAAATGCGCCCCGGCTGTATCTGGGAGCTCATTTGAGCATGAACGAGGTGACGCATGCGCTCGCCAAACAAATTGTGGCGCGCCCGTTGAAGAAGGACGAGCTGGTCCGGGTCGAGCTGGATGGCGAAGTCGTGGGGCGACTTCCGGCGACGTTTGAGATCATGCCGCGCGCACTGCGTGTTCGTTTTCCGTGAAGTGAGCAGTAACCGATGCTCTTAGCCGAACGGAACGAGCTGCGGAGCAGCGGACAGAGTTAAGCCCAAAGTGAGGCTTTGCGAGCCTTGGGTAATGGTTAGTTATATGGGTTGAGAGCCGCGAAGCGGCGACAGAAAATAAAAAGTCGCGATGATTACCTTGATCGCAGTCGCCCTTTCGGGGCTCGATCACTTTCGATGGTTCGTACCCAAGACTCGCAAAGCCTCGCCTTGGGCTTAACTCTGATCGCTGCTCCGCAGCTTGGTGAATGGAAGTAAATGCCCAAACGAAAGTCGAAGACTCAGGCGGCCAGCTGGTGGAAATACGAGCGTAGAGGTGATGAGCTCGCACCTCGCTCGATCTTCATCTGGCGAATGTTGGGTTCCCTCGGCATGGCCGTGGCGTTGATTCTGATTTCGCTCGGTGTGGGAATTGTGTGCTATCACTTTCTGGCGGGCTTAAATTTCATTGACTCGCTGCTGGAAGCTTCAATGATCCTCGGCGGCATGGGGCCCGTGAGCGAGTTGCATAGCGACGGCGCAAAGATCTTCGCCTCGATTTATGCGCTCTACAGCGGGCTGCTTGTTCTGGCCTTGATGGGCATAGTGTTGTCGCCGGTCGTTCATCGCGTCATGCATAAGTTTCATGTCGATGAGAAAGATGTGGAATGAACCCCCCTCTCTCCGGGAGAGGTGAGCAGTCGTGTCAGAAGCCCGCGCCTAAGCAAGGGCACGGTCAATACCGGGAGCGATAGCGACCGGGTAGGACATTGCCTGTCATGAGCCAGGTCTTTATCGCTCCGGTACTGACTCCATCAACCACTGGAGGTTCCTCATGTCAGAACAAAACAACCTGGAAGCTAACAAGGGCCTGATGCGCCGCTGGTTCGAAGAAGTCTGGAACCAGGGCCGCGCGGATGCGATTCCGGAACTGTTTAGCGAAGATGGAATTGCGCACGGCCTGTCAGACGATGTCAACGCCCCAATGAGAGGGCCGAGCGGATTTCTACCCTTTCACACGCAATTCCGCGAAGCGTTTCCCAACATCGAGGTCGTCGTCGAAGATATGATTGCGGAAGGCGATCTCGTCGCGAGCCGCTGCAGCGTGCGCGGCAAACACCTCGGCCATAGTTTGGGGTTTGCCGCGACCAATGAGCCGGTCGAATTTACCGGGATGGCGATCACGCGCATCCGTGACGGCAGGATCGTCGAAGCCTGGAACAACTTTGACTTCATGAAGATGTACAAGCAACTGGGAGCGATTTGAAGGCTCAGCTTCGCTGAAATTTGTCCGATAAACTTCTAGTTTGTCGAAGCGCACGACAAGCTAAAGCTTATCGGAAGTCTGCTTCGTGTTGCAGAGGTCGCATGAGGTTTCTTCGACTCTCCGCAAATCTTCGCACGGTCTTCATGTTTGGCGCTCCGATGGTGAGCGTCTTGCTCCCGCCTGTCATGGCCAAACACGCGGCGTCGAATAGCGTTGTAGGAAAGAAACCATCAGTTGTCCTGCAAGCCTCAAAGACCTCGATCACGTATCCGTGTCCCCCAAGCTGGCATAGCACCTCCCGCTCTTGCCCAACCACCGTTGACATGCAGGTTCCGCTGACGGCTCTAGCGACGGGTTTCAGCAAACCCACTTATTCCTACACCGTCGGTGGCGGGCGGATCATTGGTGAGGGCAGTAACGTGACCTGGGACCTGTATGACGCCGGACCAGGCTTCTACCGCGCCATAGTAGAAGTCCAGGATAATAAGAAGCATCGCGCCGTCGCTTCTGTGGATGTGAAGGTCCTGGCCTGTAACGATTGTATTCCTCACGAGCCCTGTTTTTACCCGATCGTAGTGAGTTGCTATGACCGGGTGAACGCGGGGACGCCGATAACCTGCAAGGTTGTGGTTCAACCACAATCGGGTCCGGGTCCATTTACGTTTGAATGGTCTGGACGGGACTCGAGTGGAGGAGATCTCACGGAAAGAATTACCGCCCGGGGCCAATATGTTTCGATTCGAACAGATGGCTTGAGTGGCCAGAGTGTAACTGCGACGGTCGAAATCAAAGGGCTGGATCCGTCTTGTTCGCGGACTTACTCGGGCTCGACTGTAGTCAAATGAACACTACTTCCGGTGATGAGTTGATTTCAACGCGCATTCTCTCTGGCCCAGACGTTTAGAGAGTGTGTCAGAACCGCGAGCGGTAGCGACCGGATCAGGAAGAGCGCGAAATCATCTCGGCCCGGTTCGATGCAATCCTTTTCCGCGAGGTTTCGTTTTTCATTTGAGGAGACTTCCTGATCCGGTCGCTACCGCTCGCGGTTCTGACACACCCAGGCGTAAACGGGCTACAGAAAAGTTGTTCAAATTAGGCACGATGCTACTTCCCGCCCAGAAAATTCTCCCGCACGTACTGCACGGTGTCATTCAGCGTATCGCCGGGATCGCGCGGGTTGAAGTTGAGTTCGCGGCGCGCCTTGTTGTGATTAAAGTACCAGAAGTATTCAGCCATCTCGACGGTGTCGGCTTCCAGAGGCGAAGCCATGTTCCATTGCCGGAACAGAGAATCGATGACCTTGGCGCCGGTGATCGCGAACTTGGAAGGAAAGGCGAGGCGTGGAGAAGCGATCTTGGTCAGCCGTTCCAGTCGATCGAAGAACTTCACAAACGTCCAGTTGACGGCGCCTAAGAGATAGCGTTCGCCGTGACGGCCTTTTTCCATCGCCACGCGAAAGGCCCCGGCGGTGTCGCGTACATCGACAAAGTTCAGTCCGCCATTCGGCACGGCGCTGATCTTGCGCGCCATAAAATCCAAAACGACTTTGGTTGAGCTGAGGCGATCGTCTCCCGGACCCAGCAGCAGACTCGGGTTCATGATGACGAGGCGCAAGCCCTTGCCGCTAAATCGCTCCAGCGCCGCCATCTCCTGATAAGCCTTGCTCGCGTAGTAGGGCCAGCGCGCGATGATGTCGAGCGGCGCAGAGTAGGTTTCATCCGAAATGATGTCGCCCTTCTCGCTCACGGCAATCGTGCCACTGCTCGAAGCCAGGACCATCGTTTGAACACCTGCCTTCTTCGCGGCATCGCAAAGCAGACGCGTGCCCTCAACGTGCAGCTTGAACATCTCGCGCGACTCGTCTTTTTCGCGCGCGACTTTGCCGGCGAGATGATAGATCTCGTTCACGCCTTCGACCGCGCGTTCGACATCTTCGGCATTGGTGACTGAGCCTTCGAAGGTATCGACACCCAGACCGGTGAGCCATTCCGGAATCGACGTGGCCATCACGCGAATATCTTTGGTGCCTGATTCAACCAGTTGACGCACGAGGTGCGAGCCCAGAAAGCCAGTGCCGCCCGTGATCAAAGTCGTGGCCGGAACTTTCTTGACGATGGCCGCATGCTTCTTCGTGCTTTTCTTGGGCACGATTTGCGCGGTGCGTCTTTTGGTGGTGGTCTTTGGCATTAACTGATTTTTATCCGCAGATTACGCAGAAAGGAAATAGACAGCCACAAAAAGGCACAAAAAGCGCAAAAAGAAATCTGACTCCAGGCTCAGCGCCATTGGCATTGTTTAGACACACACAGCTCCAACCGTCTTTTACTTTTTGTGTCTTTTGTGCCTTTTTGTGGCTATCTATTTCCTTTCTGCGTAATCTGCGTAATCTGCGGATAATTATGCTTCCGCAGTGGCGAACTCTTCATCGCTCGCTTCGATTCGCAATTTGCCTGCGCGCCGCTCCGCTTGCCATTGTTCATGAATCACGCCGGGCTCAAAGCGCAAAGTGGTCCGATCTCGTAGATTGACGACTTCATGGCGGACGCGCGCCGCAATCAGCCGGTACGCCTCAGCCCGAGACAAACCCTGCGTCAGGGACTCCAGCTCATCGATCTCAATAAAGCGGCCGATGCGGGCGCTGACGTCACGGCCCTTGAGCAAAGTCGAGCCTTTGGGAAAAGCTTCGTAGGCGCCGTGAAGATACATCGGCAGAATTCCCACACGCGCCGCGAGCGCCAGGTATCCGATCACCGGTTTGAAATCAGCCATCTGTCCGCTCATCGAGCGCGTTCCTTCGGGAAAGATCAAAGCGTTGTAGCCGCGATCCAAAAACGACCTCGCATGCCGCAGAGACTGGCGCAGCGAGCCGGTTCGTTCCATGGGCACCAGGTTGGTGAAATTCTCCATGTAAGCGCGTTTATATTTGGTGTCGAAGAAATAGTCGGCGGCGGCCAGAGCCACCAAATCTTCGCCGGCATCGTCCAGGGCCATCTTGACCAGACCCATGTCGAGGTGCGACGCGTGATTCGCCGCGACAATAAAGTTTGTGTGATAAGGGATGTTCGAACGGCCCTCGTACCTGGTACGCAGGAGGCGTTCATAAAGTGCGCGCTGGGCGAGCTCAACCGTCTTGTTGCCCACCGTTTTCAGTAACTCAGGGATGTGAATCTCGTCGTCTTTCTCTGGATCCAGGCGCAGGCGGGCAGTCTCGCGTTTTGCGCCCTGGGCCGGCTGGCGATCAACCACCGTCAGAAGTTCACGCACGTCCTGTACTTCGTTCAGACGCTCCGGCGCAGTCAAAACGCCGCCGGCGTTTTCCACCGCCTGGGCCAGTTCAACGAACATCAAACTATCGAATCCCAGGTCGCCGAGTCTTGTGTTGATCGACACTTCATCCAGGGTGCGGTTAGAAACAGACGCCACAATCTCTACCAGCCAGGCAGCATCGCCGGTTAACTCTTCCGCCGGCAACTCGTCCGCTAAAGTCCGCGAACGTTCTTCCATCTGCTGCATGATGCTGAGGACTTCGCGCCGTTTCACTTTCCTGGTGGCCGTGCGGGGCAGCTCTTCGTCGGTGAAGTGCAAAAGCTTAACCCGCTTGTAATAAGGCAGCGTGGTAGAAACCTCGCGGAAGTGTTCTTCGATCTTCTGGCGAACTTCCGCCCGCGACAGGGCAATGTCGTATTCGTGATCGGGAACGACGATACAGGCGACCTTTTCCCCCATGCCGTCTGGCAAGCCGATGACGCTGAGCTCTTTGATGTAAGGCGAATCCTGATAGACCTCTTCAACTTCGTCCGGATAAACGTTCTTGCCGTTCGTGTCGACGATGATTTCTTTTGAGCGGCCGACGAGATACAAATTACCTTCGTCATCGAGCCGGCCCAGGTCGCCCGTGTACAGCCAGCGGTCGACCAGGGTCTGGCGGGTGGCTTCTTCGTTGCCGTAATAACCGACCATCACGTTCGGTCCGCGCGCAATCACTTCGCCGACGCCGCCGGCGTCTGGTTCGGCGATGCGAATCTCGACGCCAGGCAGGGACTTGCCCACCGTTCCGGCCAGCATGCGATTCTCCGGACGCGTGACGGTCAGCACCGGCGACGCCTCAGTGAGACCGTAACCTTCCAGGATCGTAAAACCGAGACCCTGGAAATCGCGCTGCACTTTCTCATTTAGTGCAGAGCCACCGCTGATGAAATAACGAATGCGGCCGCCCATGCCTTCATGGATCGGATAGAACAAGACGTTCCCGAAATTCAAAGGCGTCTTGTCACGCAGCCATGCATTGAATTTGATCAGCAGGTCAGCCGTTTCCGAAACCAACTTGCCGTTGTCGTGAAGCCGGTTCTTGATGCGCCGGTGCAGCAATTCCCACAACGCGGGCACGCCCACCATCCCCGTGACGTGGCCGTTCTTAATCGCTTTCGCCAGATGATCACTGGTCAGCTCGGGCAAATACGTGATTTGAGCACCGCGGCTCAACGGCGTGAGAAATCCGGTCGAGAATTCAAACGTATGATGGAGCGGCAACACCGACAAAACACCGTCGCTGGTGTCCATCTCGAACACGGACGAAAGCATCGAGACCATGCTCGTCAAATTGCGGTGCGACAGCATCACACCCTTCGGCCGTCCGGTAGTTCCCGAAGTGAAGATCAGTGACGCGACTGTTTGCGCCGTGACCCGCGCCGGCAGCATAGCAATGCGATCGCTTTCGATTTGCTCGTCCAAAACCTCAAACACTTCATCAAAGGTCCAGAGCTTTACATTCGTCAGACCCGCAGCCTGAAGCTGATCTGGCAGAGCAGATCGTTCCTGTTTCAGCTTGTCGCTAATGACGATTCCGGAAGCTTCGCCCGCGCGGGCAAAGTTAACGACTTCTTCCGTCGAGCTGTCCGGATCGACTGGAATACACGTGGCGCCGGCTTTTAAGACACCGAAGTAGGTCATGCCCCACTCGGGCGCGTTGTGACTGAACAGCATCACCCGCGCGCCATTCTTTATTCCCTGACTGGCAAAGAAGGCTGCGGCCCGTGTCGCCAGCTCGCGCAGGTCGGCGTAAGTGTATTGCTCCTTGTGGCCATCGCGTTCGATGCGCATTGCCACCCGCGTCTCGTGACGCTTGGTGGTCGTTTCGAACATCTCGAGCAGGTCGCGATACGTGTAGATGCGCTTTGGTTGCGCGCGCATGTCCTCCTCGAGTGTGGGCAGCACCCACTTCTTCAGACCCGGCATGTGGATGTTCATCCAGTAGTCGTACCAGTCGAACTTCTCGGGGTCCCAGGTCAGTAGTTGCTGTTCATCCTGTTTGATGCGATCGAAAAGAGCGCGCACATTGTCTGAGCGAAAGACGTAAGCATTCTCAACCGTGAAGGGCAGAAACATTTCGAAGGCTTCGGTCGCTGCGCGGGTCTGCTCCTCGACGCGATCGACGGTTTGCTTCATCCGGTTGATGACGCCTTCGTAGCGACCACCTCCCCATTTTGGCTTGGTTTTGTCGAGCAGCGACGAGACCTTCTTCGCGGCATTGTTCATCATCGGAACTGAGGTGGCATCGAAGCGTTCCGCCGAGACGCGAAACGGCTCGAACCGGGCGGATATCTCGCGAAAGAGCCGCACGCCTTCAGTCTTTTCCAATTCCTGTTGTCGCTTAAACAGACCTACGAGTCCGATGATTCGCTCCATGTCATTGGGATTCGCAGCCCCGGTGGCGGCCTGGTAGACCAGCTTTGGCTGCTCGACGCAGGCCTGGGCAGCGACCGCCAACATGACCGCCGCCACCTGATCGACCGGAGTAATGTCGAGGATCAGTTTGGGATTTCCCGGCAGCTGGCGTTGACCCTTCAACGTCATGAAAATGATTGGCGCCGTCGTGGTGAATCCTTCATTCCAACCCGGGAAGGGATAGCTTTTGGCAGATTCAACAATTGAAGGCCGGACGATGCTGCGGACGATGTCAGTTTCAGCCGCGACCAGCTGTTCGCCAAGCGCTTTGGCATAGGTATAAATGTTGGGCCAGCCCCAGAACTTCGCGCGTTCGACGCCAAGCTCAGTCAGGCGATTGCGCGTCCAGACTTTTCTTTCGCGCGCCACGGCCAGACCAAGAGCGTCGGGATCGTCGCCGTCACGCATCTCTTCGTTGAGTCGCTTGCGGGCCAGCTCGCGGAATTGGGCCAGACGCATGGCGTCCTTGGCTTCCTCGCGGGCGCGTTCCGACATCTTCGCGCAGTCGGCAATTTCCTTCTGAACTGCGAATTCGACACCTTTCAGCTCGTCCTTGCGCGGGAAGTAACCGATAACCTTTTCGTCTTCCCAAACAGCGCCGGAGCGATTGCCGGCCACAAAGCACGTCGATATATGGACCAGGCAGGGCCGCTTCATTCGCTTGGCAAAAGCGATGACGTTTTGCGTGCCGACCACATTGGTGCGAAGACCGCTTTCCAGGGTCGGATTAAAAGTTACGTTGCCGGCAGAGTTGAGCACAACGTCGATGTCTTTGGCGATCGCTTCGGCTTCCTCTTCCGTGAAGCCCAGATTGTTTTCGGCAATGTCGCCGCCGACGATGGCGACTTTGTCTCGAATAAAATCGTCGAACGCGGCGCCGTAACGCTCGCGTACAGGATCAAAGGGCGGCGCGCTGATGACGTTTTTCCAAAAGCGCGTTTCCGATTCCTCCTGCGAACGGGCGCGCACCGTTACATAGACCCGGCCAATATTCGGGAATCGATACAGCAGCATGCTCAGCGTAACCTTGCCGAGAAAGCCGGTGCCGCCAATCAAAAACATTTTCCGGCCGTTAAAGATTTCGGTCGGTGAAAGCTGGTTTTCCATAATTCAGGTTTCCTCCCTCTCCCTTTGGGAGAGGGCCGGGGAGAGGGCTTTACGTCATCACCCTCTATAGTCATTCAGCCGCGAGGCGGAGCAACGTCGGTCCGACCCGCATGGGAGCTTAGCGGAGCTAAGTGGCTCGTTTCGCTCCGTAGTGCTTTAAGAGATCAATCACTGCGACGTTGTTTCTGTCGACACCGATGTCGAGCGGCGTTCCGTCAATCGAGATCACGTTTACCTCTGCCCCGCGCATCA
>Ga0070694_100000319_pt1 | contig 25918 bp, 26 predicted proteins | sample KBSK1251metaG_FD_65470 | JGI IMG/M metagenome (GOLD analysis project Ga0070694, IMG submission 65470) | Corn, switchgrass and miscanthus rhizosphere microbial communities from Kellogg Biological Station, Michigan, USA - KBS K1-25-1 metaG | ecosystem: Host-associated > Plants > Roots >...
GGCGGCCTCTACGCGGGCACCTCTCCTGACGGCAAGATCTACAAGATCGACGCGGCGGGCAAAGCGTCGGTCCTCTTCGACCCGCCGGACAAGTACATCTGGGGCCTCGCCGTCGACAAGGCCGGCAACGTCTTCGCTGCGACTGGCGACAAGGGGGTCGTCTACAAGATCACGCCGGACGGGAAGGGAACGGTCTTCTACCAGACGAAGACCACGCACGCGATCTCGCTGGCGATTGAGAACGACGGCCACCTGCTCGTCGGCACCGAGTCGCCGGGCCGCTTGTTCCGGCTCGACGCCAACGGCAAGCCGTTCGTCCTGCTCGACTCGCCCTACAACGAAATCCATACGCTCAAGCTCGATTCGAAGGGCGTGATCTACGCGGCCGCCGTGAGCGGGGGCGGCTCGATGCCGTCAACGCCTTCACCGTCGAATGCCGAGCCGTCGACGCCGCCGACCGCGACGGTCTCGGTCTCGACCGAGATCACCGCGATTGCCGTGGTCGATGCAACGCCGCAGGGAGCGACGGCCGCGTCATCGCCCGAGCGCTCGAGCACCGGTCCATCCGCCGGCGGCGTCTACCGCATCACGCCTGAGGGCGTGTGGGATCTGATCTGGAGCTCGCGCGAGGATTCGCCCTACGACGTCGCGCTGGAGCCGGACGGCAGCGTGCTGGTCGGCACCGGCAACAAGGGCAAGATCTACCGCCTCTCCGGCGACCCCCTGCAGCCGACGCTGCTGACCCGCGCGACCGCCCAGCAGGTCACCGCCCTGCTGCGCGACGGCCAGGGGCGCGTCACGTTCACGACGTCCAACCCCGGAAAGGTGCTGCGGCTGTCGCCGAACCGCGCCGACCGCGGCACGTACACGTCCGACGTGCGCGACGCGCAGACGATTGCGACCTGGGGCGCCATCCGCTGGCAGGCGGCGGTCCCGCAGGGCACGCGCGTCGAGATCTCCACGCGGTCGGGAAACACGCGACCGCCGGACGAGACGTGGAGCGACTGGACGTCTCCGTACGCGGTGCAGGAAGGCAGCCCCATCTCGAGCCCGCGCGCGCGCTACCTGCAGTGGCGTGCCGCGCTCACCGGCAACAAGGGCGACGCGCCGCTGCTCACCTCCGTGACCGCCGCCTACCTGCCGCGCAACATCCGGCCCGAGGTGATGTCGATCACGATCAATCCTCCGGGCACCGTGTTCCAGCGTCCGTTCCCGACCGGGGATCCCGAGATCGCGGGTTTCGACGGCGAGGTTCCGGACCGCCGCAACGTGCCGCAGCCTGGCAGCGGAACCGCGGGGCCCAACGTCGGCCGCCGCGTCTACCAGAAGGGTCTGCTCACCTTCACGTGGCGCGCGCAGGACGAGAACCGCGATGAGCTCGTCTACGACGTCTTCTACCGCCGCGAGGGCGAGACGACGTGGAAGCCGCTGAAGCGCTCGGTCGCCGACGAGATCGTCGTCTGGGATACCTCGTCGGTGCCAAACGGCCGGTACGTCATCCGCGTGGTCGCCTCGGACGCGCCATCCAACTCGCCGTCGACGGCATTGACCGGCGCGCTCGAAAGCACGGCGTTCGATATCGACAACACGCCGCCGACGATCACCGTGACCAGCGTCAACCGCCAGGGCGGGCGACTCGCGATTGCGTTCGAGGTGCGGGACGAGAATTCAGCGGTGCTGAAGGCCGAGTACTCGCTCGACGGGGACCGCTGGCAGACGATTTACCCGAAGGATGGGATCGCCGACTCGCGCCTCGAGCAGTACGAGCTGATGCTCGACGGAGAGCCGGGAACTCGTGGCGTGATCATCCGGGCGACCGACGCGCTCAACAACGTGGCGAGCGCGCGCGGCGACATCCTGACGCCGGCGCCGGCACCTGCCCCGCCGAAGCGATAGGGGAACTGGCGCGAAGGCTTAGGCCGTCGATGACGTCGGGGCGATCGAGGTGGACGGAGAATCGGGCTTCGGCACCGTGCCCGCCGGACGCGGCGCGGGCGGCAGCCTGACGGGCGCGGGTTCGATCGAGGCCTGGGCCGACGCCTTGACGGTCGTCCGCGCCAGCACCCACACCATGTTCACGGCGACCGGCGCGCCGTCCATCGCCTGCGCCGGCGAAAACCGCGACCGCTTCACCGCGTCGATGACGGAGCTGACATCGCCGGTCTCCACGGCCGTATCGTGGCGCCGGACGCTCGCCCGCTCGGAAAAGAGCAGCTCGTAGTTGGCGACACGGCCTTCGCGCGTCACGACCGCGGCGAGGGCGAACACCGCCTCGTCGCCCGGCACGGATTCGAGCGCCAGCGCGCCGCCGTCGAGCGCGCGCGGCGGTGCGGCCATCGCGTAATCCAGGCGCATCGGGTTCTGATCGGAACCGGGGTTCGCGAGCACCTGGATCATCCCGGCGAGCGAATCGGGGTTCTCGTCGCCCGTCAGCGACACCACCGTCATCGCGACGTAGAGGCACGCGACAAGCGCCATCGACGCACCGACTGCCGGCCACAAGAACCGCATGTCGATGCACATGCCACGCATCTGCGTCCACATCGACTGTTCGCGCTCGGTCTTGATGAGCGTCAGCACCTCGGACTGAACGGAGGTGAGGCTGTCGTCGGCCTCGTCGGCCGCGCGCAGCGCGCACGACGTGACGCGCAGCGACGCGCCGATCAGCTGCATGTCCTCCACGCGCGCGGCGCAGACGCCGCACCAGCGGAGGTGCGATTCGAGCGCCACCTGGTCGTGGACGACCAGCTCGCCGTCGACGAACGATTCGAGCATCTCCTGCGCGGCGCGGCAATCCAGGTACGGAATCATGACCGAATCCCCAGCAGCTCCTCGCGCAGCGCCTGGCGCGCGCGTGTGAGCCGCGACTTGACCGTCCCCACCGCGACGCCGAGGCTGAAGGCGATCTCTTCGTAACGCAGGCCGTCGACTTCGCGGAGCACCAGCGCCGTGCGTTGATCGAACGGCAGCTGTTCCATGGCGGCCCAGATTCGCGCGGCGGTTTCCTTGCTCGCGAGCAGCCGGTCGGGGAGTACCTCGCTGGTCGCCTCGATTTCGCCGCAGCGCTGCAGGTGGTCGTCGAGCGACACCAGGTCCGTGCGGCGGCGCCGCCGCCACCAGCGCTGCCGGTTTCGTGCCTGGTTGACTACGATGCGATAGATCCAGGTGCGGAGGGCGGACTGGCCGCGGAAGCGTGAGAGGGTCCGAAAGACGCGCAGAAAGACTTCCTGTGATACGTCGAGCGCTTCGTCGCGATCGCCCAGGAGGTGAAGGGCGAGATTGAAAACGGTGCGCTGGTGCGCCGCAACGAGATCGGCACACGCCCGCTCGTCGCCGGCGACGCACCGCTCGATGAGGGCAGCTTCGCCGCTATCGACGTCTGACCAGCTGATGGCGCCGGCGTTTTTCACAAGAGCTCCGGATGCAGGGTTATTCATCGGAGTCTACACTGGAAATTGGACACCGCAGATGCCCGAAAGTTCCCCGGAATGATGGTGTTACGATCCTGTCGTCCATGAAACGGGGGGTTCTGGCCGGCACGACCGGCGCAATCCTGCTCTCGGGGGCGGTTTTCGCCTGGAACGTCGTCCGGCAGGAGCGGGAGTTCCGCCGCCTGATTGCCGCGGGTGATGCCGCCATCACCCGCGACCAGACCTACGAGGCCATCGAGGCGTTCAGCGGCGCGCTGGCGCTCAAGAACGACTCGATGCTGGCCTACCTCAAGCGGGGCGACAGCTACCGGCGGCGCGGCGAATTGAGCTCCGCGCTGCGCGACCTGCGCCAGGCCTCGACGCTCGACCCGACCGCGACTCGTCCGCTCGAGCTGCTGGGCGACGTGAACGTCGCGATGGGGCGCTACCCGCGCGCGACGGAAGCCTACCGGCACTACGTCGCGCTCGACGACCGAGCGCCCCACGTTCTCTACAAGCTCGCGCTCGCCCTGTATCGCAACGGCCAGACCCAATCCGCCCTCGAACCGCTGCGTCGCGCGGTGGCGCTCGACGATCGATTCGCCGAAGCGCATTACCTGCTGGCGATGTGCCTCGAGGACCAGAAGCACGACGAGGAGGCCGTGCGGTCGTTCCGCCGCGCGCTGGAGATCAATCCGGCCCTCGGCGCCGCGCGCGAGGAACTGGCAGGCCTTCAGCTCGCGCACGGCAGGACGCGCGAAGGCATCGAACAGCTCGAAGCGCTGGCGGCGCTCGACCCGTCGCAGCCGCAGCGGCTGGTGGACGTCGCGCTCGCCTACGCGCGGGCGGGGCGTACTGACGCCGCGATCACTGTGCTCGGGCGCGCCGCGGAGCGCTATCCCGAAGCCGCCGGTGTGTACATCGCGCTGGGCCAGGTGTGGCTCGAGAGCGCCCAGGCGCACAACGATCGCGTCGCGCTGAGCAAGTCGCTCGAGGCGCTTCAGCCCGCGGCGTCCCGGCCCGACGCGACGAGCGACACCTTGACGCTCTACGGGCGCGCGCTCTTCCTCTCCGGCACCGTTGACGAAGCCGAGCGCACGCTGGAGCAGGCGGCGTCGCGCTTCCCTGCCAACCCGGCCGCCTTCCTCTATCTGTCGGCGGCCGCCGAGCGCCGCGGTCACGTCACGGCGGCGCGCGAGGCGCTCGCCAAGCATCTCAGCCTCGTCGGCGATCACCCGACGGACCCGGCGTTGCTGGCGCTGCGTGCCGACGTCCAGGTCAGGCTTGGACAGCTTGACGCCGCGCGCACCTCGGTGGCGGAAGGACTCGCCCTCGACCAGCGCAACGCCGCGCTGCTGCAGCTCCGGAGAAAGATCGGATAGGCCGACCTGAAGGTCGGCCTCTACGTTTGGGCGCTACGTTGGGCGCTACGTTCGGCCTCGCGGGACCGGCGTAGAGGCGGACCCTCAGGTCCGCCGGCGGGTCACGGGATCGAGCGCGTCGCGCAATCCGTCGCCGAGAAAATTGAATCCGAGCACCAGGAACGCGATCGCCAGACCCGGGAAGATCGTCAGGTGCGGCGCGTCGAGCAGGTGGGTGCGCCCGCCGTTCAGCATGGTTCCCCAGCTTGGCGTCGGCGGCTGGACGCCGAGCCCCAGGAAGCTGAGCGCCGCCTCCGCGAGAATCGCGCCGCCCATCCCGAGCGTCGCCTGCACGGTGACCGCCGGAAGCGCCGTGGGGATGATGTGCCTGGTGAGAATCCGCGGCGTCTTTGCGCCGAGCGCGCGCGCGGCCTGCACGAACTCGAACTCCCGCGCGCGCAGCACCTGGCCGCGCACCAGCCGCGCGTAGCCCACCCACCCGATCAGCGAGAGGGCGAGCACGACGTTCGTCAGGCTCGGCCCGAGCACCGCGACGAGCGCAATCGCCAGCAGCAGGCCGGGGAACGCCAGCAGGATGTCGATGACGCGGCTGATCGTCTCGTCGATGGCGCCGCCGAAGTAGCCGGCGATGGACCCGAGGGCCGTGCCGACGAGCGACGAGGTCGACACGACGACGACACCGACGAGCAGCGAGATGCGCGCGCCGGCGAGCACGCGCGAGAAGATGTCGCGCCCCAGCTCGTCGAGCCCGAACCAGTGCGTGGCCGACGGTCCGTCGAGACGCCGCGCGAGCTCCTGGGCGGAGGGGTCGAAGCGCGTGGCCGCCGGGCCGAACAGCGCGGCCACCAACGCGACGAGCACGATCACCGCGCCGACCTTACTCATACCGGATGCGCGGATCGACGAGCCCGTACAGCAGGTCCGTGACGAGGTTCATGCCCACGTAGGTGACCGCGATCAGCAGGATGCATCCCTGGACGAGCGGATAGTCGCGAAAGCCGATCGACTGAATCAGCAGGCGCCCGATGCCGGGCCACGCGAAGATCGTCTCGGTAATCACCGCGCCCGTGAGCACCGCGCCGAACTGCAGGCCGATGAGCGTGATCACCGGGATCAGGCTGTTGCGGAACGCATGGCGCACGACCGCGCGCGCCTTCGAAGCGCCGCGGGCGCGGGAGGCCGTCACGTATTGCTCCCGCAGCTCTTCGAGCACTGTCGCGCGGGTCATGCGCGCGAGGATGGCGGCGAGCGCGGCGCCAAGCGACACCGCCGGCAGCACGAGATTCGCCCACGTCCCGCGTCCGGACACCGGCAGCCACCCGAGCTCGATCGAGAAGATGATCGCGAGCAGCGGGCCGAGCCAGAAATTGGGAATCGAAATGCCCAGCAGCGAAAGCGTCGTCGCCCCGTGATCGATGGCGGTGCCACGCCACACCGCGGCTGCGATACCAAGCGGGATAGCGAAGGCCACCGCCACGAGCATCGCGGCGGCGGCGAGCTCGATGGTCGCGGGCATCCGCTCGAGAATGGCCGCGGTGACCGGTTGGTTGGTACGAAGCGATCGGCCGAGGTCGCCGCGGACCGCGCCGGTGAGAAAACGCCCGTACTGTTCGACGAGCGGCCGATCGAGGCCCAGGCGCGCTCGCAGGTCGGCGACATCCTGCGGCGATGCGGATTCACCGAGCATCGCCTGAGCGGGATCGCCTGGAATCAGATGAATGAGCGAGAAGACCAGCGTCGCGACGCCGAGCAGGACCGGTATCGTCAGCGCAGCGCGGCGCGCGAGGAACCGCAGCACGACGTGATCTTAGCCGCGCTGGCGAGCCTCAGCCTGACGTCTCGTCCTCGTTGGCGCCGAGCACGTCCTGAGCAATCGCTATTTCATCCCTCGGCAGGCCGGCATCGTCAAGCGCGTCTTCCGCATTGGAGTTGCCGAGCGTGTTCGGTCCGTCCTCAACTGCGCCTTTCTTCAGGTCCTGGTCGTCTGCGCGCTGATCCATTCCGACCCTCCATGCAGATGGGATGCCCGCGGAGTCTAGCAGCTTTCCCCAACCCCTTCTATAGCGGCTTGTACCTCCGCTGGTCGTACAAGGCGCCGAGCAGCGGCGTGATGCCGCCCCGGAAGCTCTTCGTGTGGGACGCCAGCTCGTGCGCATCGCCGGCCTTCTGGTCGGCCCAGGCCTCGATTGCCGTGAAGTGGTTCGTCCTGTCCATCTGATGCACGATGTCGAACCGGACGTTGCCCGGATCCTTCCGGCTCTGATCGACGAGCGGCTGCATCAGCCGCAATGCGGCGTCACGGCTGTTGCCGGGCACGTCGATGTGGGTCACGACGTAGAGGCCGGCGCTGCGTTCGCCGGCCGCCGCAACGATCGTCGCCACGCAGCGGCGCTCGTCGAACGGCGCGAGCAGCAGCGGCGCGAGCCGGTCGCGCAACTGACGGGTCTGCGCCGCGCTGCTGTTGGCGGCAAGCGTCTGCTGATCTTTCCAGACCTCGAGAAGGACGTACTGATTGGGTTCCGTCGTTCGCTGCAGTGCCTCTGCGCGAATCGCCCCCCCGCGGCGATCCGTCTCGGCCAGCTGTTTCAGGAGCGTCGCGACCTGATCCCGTGACGCCGGCGCCGCCTCGACGTAGCTCACGAGATAGAGCGTCGGGTCGCTCTGGGCGCCAAGGGTCTGAACGGAGAGGAGTGCGACGACGATGATCCGGAGCGTGAGGCGCATCAATCTGTCCTCCTGATCGTTACGGTGTCGGGGTCCAGCGTCTGACCAGCCGCGACCGGATTATCGCCTTATCGCGCGTCAAGAGCGGCACATTTAACGTCTCGCTCGTGGCAACGATGACCCTGTCAGCGGGATCGCGAAACGTACCCGCCAGCCTGGCCACGCCGGCGGCTACGGGCGGCGATATCGGTACACTCCGCACGCTGCGAGGATGCGCCGCCGCCTCGACCCATTCATCGAACGGCACCGGCAGAATCAACCGTTTCTGTCCAACGAGAACCGCGATCTCGAGAAGGCTGACGTCGGACAGAAACGGCCGGTCGTTGGCTGGAAGCGCATCCAGTGCCGTGATGATGCGCTTCCCCAGCCGGGAATCGCCATTCACCCACCATATCCAGGCGTGCGTGTCGAGAAGCGGCGCCGTCGTCATTGGTCGACGTCCACAGCCGGCTCCCAATCTTCGAGCACGGGCGCCAGCGGGTTGCCGTGCCACGTGACCTTCCCAAGCTCGCGCAGGCGCATCCACGGGCGCTCGTCACTTTCGCCCGCGGGCACCAGGCGCGCGACGACGCGCCCGCGCTTGGTGATCGTGATCGATTCGCCCCGGTGGTGGACACGGTCGAGCAAGGACAGGCACTTGGCCTTGAATTCGGCAGCCGGCATGATCATGTGACCAGTCTATCTGACTAGTCCCTCCTTCTCCAAACAAGGCGCTCGGGCCCGCCCGGTTCATTCCGGGTCGGACGCGGCGCGCTCCAGACCGAGTCGCGTCAACGTCTTCAGCAACCCCTGGCGCGACAGCCCCAGGCTTCGCGCCGCCTGCGCGCGATTCCCCCCGGCGCGCGCGAGCGCGACCTCGACGAATCGCCGTTCGAACTGCTCGCGCGCCTCCGCCAGCCGTCCGGCGCTGGTCGCGGCGCCGACGACCGAGGGAAGCAGTGCCGGCCGCACCCACCCGCGCGGCGGCGCGGCGACCGCGAGCGTGGCGATGACGTTCTGCAGCTCCCGGACGTTTCCCGGCCAGTGGTAGCGCGCCAGTTCAGACAGCGTCGCCGCCGACAGCCGCGCCTTCGAACCCGTCCGAGCCGTCGCGGCGGTCCAGCAGCGATCGGCCAGCACCGGGATGTCCGCCGGCCGTTCCCGCAAGGGAGGGATATGGATCCGGACGACGTCGAGGCGATACAGGAGGTCGTGCCGAAAGCGGCCGGCTGCCGCTTCCGCGCGCATGTCGCGGTTGGCTGCCGCGATGACGCGCACGTCGACCTTTCTGCTGAACGACTCCCCGACGCGCCTGACTTCCTGCTGCTGCAGGGCGCGAAGGAGCTTGGCCTGCGCTCGCGCGGAAAGGTCCGCCACCTCGTCGAGGAGGAGGCTGCCGCCGTCGGCCTCCTCGAACAAGCCCGCCCGATCGACCACCGCGCCGGAGAACGCGCCGCGCGCGTGGCCGAACAGCTCCGATTCGAGCAGCTCCTCGGGCAGCGCCGCGCAGTTGACGTCGCAGAACCGCCGCTCGCGCCTTGGACTCAGGTGATGCACCGCCCGCGCGACCAGTTCCTTCCCCACCCCGCTTTCGCCCTCGATGAGAACCGCGAACGGAGCGGCGGCGGCGCGGACGATGGCCTTGCGGACGACGCCCATGGCCTCGCTGACGCCGAGCAGCTCGGGGACCGCGGCCGCGGCCCGCGATGCTTCGTGACCCGCCGCAAGCAGGGCGTCCACGCGCGGCGCGGCGACGACGGCGAGCAGATCGAGCAACTCGGCTGCGTCGGATGGCGGCTCGCGATCGACAGGCCAGCGGCACGCGAGTCCGCCGACGAGGCGTGAGCCGAAGCGAATCGGCACGCCCACTTCCCAGCCGCCCGCCTGCCGCTCGGGGCCGACGGCGAACGCGGCTTCGAGCACCCGCGAGCCGAGCCTGGTCGGCAACCCGTCGCCCACGCTGAAGAGCGGGGTCACCGGACCAGCGGCGCACGACAGGAGATCGACACGGCTCGCGTGCAGCTCGCTCGACACGCGAGCGATCAGCCGTCGAATCGCTTCCTTCTCGTCGTCGTCTTCATGTGCCGTTCGTAAAAGCGCGACGGCCAGCGATGACGGGCGCGGCTGCCCAACCGGCGGCGAATCGGTCCGCGGTACCTCCCCAGCGAAACGGCGCTCGATTTCGCGCCGGAGCAGCGGGGGTGCCACCGCAGCGATTCGTTTCAATCGGGCCATGTGCGGCGCGGCCGCATCGCGCCGGTGGGCCCGGAGCAGCGCGTCGACCCAGCACAGACGCGCCCACGCGGCCCGATAGGGCGTCCGCGCGGCGCGCGCCGCGGTCATCGCCGCGTCGAACGTTTCGGCGCCGCGCGCCAGATCGCCGACGGCGGCAAGCAGCGCAAGGTCCGCAGCATGCGCGACGAGGTGGACCGTTTGGTCGTTCGTCCCGGCCGCATGGCTCTTCAGGTGCGCGACGCATCGCCCCGCGTCGAAGACCCGCCCATTCGCCAGCAGACAGCGCATCCTGACGTCGTAGCCGTACGCCGTCACGATGGGATCGACAAGGTCTCGGACATCGAAGTCCGGGTGCTCGCTCACGCGTCCCTGCCACAGCAGGGCGTCCGAGAGAATGGCCTCGGCCCATACGCGAAGCGCCGCAGACAGCTGCCTCGATTCGAGGGCCGCGCGACAGAGTGCCTCGGCTTCGACAAACGCGGCGTCGGCCACCCGCGTCATCGCCTGCCACAGCCGCCCCGTGACGAGCAGATCGTCGGCGCGGGCGGCCTGGGCGAGCCGAATCGACTCCTCGAGCGCGTCGAATGCCGCCTTCGACTTACCGCGTTCCATCAGCAGCCGCCCAAGCTGGATGGCAAGCCTCGCACCGTCACGCGCGGCGCCTCGTCTGGCCAAGGCGGCCGTGACGTCGCGCAGCAGCCGCTCGGCCGCCGCATGGCGACCGCTGGCAACGAATTCAACCGCCCGCGACGCGCGTGCGAGCAGCTCCGCGACGTGAGCCGGCCGGCGTTCGACCGGATCCGCCGCATAGGCCGCTCTCGCTTCGCGCACGAGCGCGGGCGTGCCGGGCGTCGAACGAATCGTCAGCAGCAGGTGCGGACGAGGCGATCGCGCGGTGGCGTGAAGCAGCGCCCCATGCGCCCGGGCCGGATTCGCACCTGAGTCGACCAGCAGCAGCGTTCGCTCGTCGAGCTCCGGCGCGCCGAGGATGTACGCGCGGACGTACGCATCGATTGCCATCGCCACGAATCCGCGCCCGGCCGCCGCGGCGACGATTGCCTCCGTTGCCGTCGCCAGCAGCTGCGGGCGCGGCAGGGCCATCACAATCCAGCGGGGATGACCATCCTGCCCGTGGTCCATCGCTTCGAGCAGCGGCGCGAGGTCGGCATCATCATCAAGTCGCAGCATGCCTCCTGCACCATGCAATCAGGACGACGATCGAAAAGCTTCGGGAAAATCGTCGGGTGAGGCGAGACGGTGCAGAAACTGCCGCGTCGTCACCCGCCGAACAGTGAGGATTTCTCAACGCCGTATACAATCACGTTCGATGCTGCGCTTCCTCAGCGCGGGCGAGTCGCACGGCCAGGCGCTGGTGATCACGCTCGACGGCATGCCCGCCGGCCTCGACCTCGACATCGACGCGCTCAACGCCCAGCTCCGGCGCCGGCAGGGTGGCTACGGCCGCGGCCGCCGCATGGCGATCGAGAGCGATCGCGCCGAGATTCTCGGCGGCGTTCGTCACGGCCGCACAACCGGCGCGCCCATTGCCATGCTCATTCGCAATCGCGACTGGGTGAACTGGCAGCAGACGATGTACGTCGAGCGCGAGATGCCGGAGTCGGCCTCGGGAACCAAGCGCCCGGACGTCACCCGGCCCCGTCCCGGGCATGCGGACCTGGCGGGCGCCATCAAGTACGGCCACGAGGACATTCGGGACGTTCTGGAACGCGCCAGCGCGCGTGAGACGGCGTCTCGCGTGGCCGCCGGGTCGCTGGCGCGCCAGCTGCTCGGCCGCTTCGGCATCCGCATCGCCAGCCACGTGTCGTCGATTGGCGACGTGGCGCTCCCCGACACGCGCACGGTCTCGTTCGAGGAAGCGCGCTCCTTAGACGAGGACGCGCCGCTGCGCTGCGTCGATGCGGAGCTGCAGCAGAAAATGATCGCGTTCATCGACGCCGCGAAGGAAGCGGGCGACACGGTCGGCGGCTCGTTCGAGGTCATTGCGACCGGTGTTCCGCCGGGCCTTGGCTCGTACGTGCAGTGGGATCGCAAGCTCGATGGGCGGCTCGCACAGGCCATGATGTGCATCCACGCGATCAAGGCGGTCGGCATCGGCATCGGCCCGGAGGCCGCCTTCCGTCCCGGCTCCCGCGTGCACGACGAAATCGTTCCGCCGCGGTCCGAGGCCGCGGCGCCCCTGCGGCCGACCAATCGCGCAGGCGGGCTCGAGGGGGGCGTCACCAACGGCGAGGACGTGCGCGTCAGCGGCTTCATGAAACCGATCGCGACGCTGATGAAGCCGCTCCGCTCGGTTGACCTGAGCACGCTGGCCGAGGCGCCGGCGGCGATCGAGCGGAGCGATGTCTGCGCGGTGCCCGCCGCGGCGGTGGTCGGCGAAGCGATGGTCGCCCTGGTGCTCGCCGACGCCTTTCTCGAGAAGTTCGGCGGCGATTCGATCGACGAAATTGCGCGGCACTACGAGGCGACGGCGGAACAGGTCCGCCGCCGGTTCACGTCGCGCACGACCGCATGACGCATCCGTGATCCGTCCGATCCTCCGCTACGGCTCCGACGTGCTGCACCAGCCCGCGAAACCCGTTGACGGCATCACGCCAGACGTCGTCGCGCTGGTCGACGACATGATTCAGACGATGTACGCAGCGCCCGGCATCGGGCTCGCCGCCACCCAGATCGGCGTGCCGCTGCGCATCTTCGTCGCCGACATCTCGTTTGGCCGGAACCCCGCGGAGCTGATCACGTTCATCAACCCCGAATTCGTCGAGCGCGACGGGATGCAGCTCGAAGAGGAAGGGTGCCTGAGCGTGCCGGGCTTCAACGCGACCCTGGCCCGCCCTTCGCGCGCCGTCGTCAAGGGCCTCAATCGGATCGGTGAAGCACAGGTGATCGAGGGAACCGGGCTGCTGGCCCGATGCTTCCAGCACGAGATGGATCACCTCGACGGGACGGTGTTCGTCGATCGCCTCCGCGGCCTGCAGAAGGATCTGATCGTCAGGAAGATCAAGAAGCTGTCGCGCGCCGGCAAATGGTAGTGGTGTTCTTCGGGACGCCGCGCTTCGCGGTGCCCACCCTTCAGCACCTGCTCGACTCCCCTCACACAGTCGCCGGTGTCGTCACCCAGCCGGATCGGCCGCGCGGCCGCGGCCAGAAGGTCAGCTACGCGCCGGTGAAGACGCTGGCGCTCGAGCATCACTTGCCCGTCTTTCAGCCGGATCGGCTGAAGCCGCCGGAGGTCGCCGACACGCTGCGCGCCTGGCAGGCCGACGTCGCGATCGTGGCGGCCTACGGGCGCATCATTCCGGAGCACCTGCTGACGATCCCGCGCCTCGGGATGGTCAACGTGCACGCGTCGCTGCTGCCACAATACAGGGGCGCGGCGCCCGTGCATCGCGCAGTGATGAATGGCGACACCGAGACGGGCGTCACCATCATGCGCGTGGTCAAGGAGCTCGACGCGGGCGCGATGTTCGCGAAAGCGACCCGTCCGATCGCCATCGACGACACGAGCGACGTCGTCGAGGACGCGCTCGCGGAGCTTGGCGCGCGATTGCTCATCACCGTCCTCGAGCAGATGGCCGCGGGGAGCGCGACGGAGGAACCGCAGGACGATTCGCAGGCCACCTACGCGCACCGGCTGACGAAGGAAGAAGGGCTGATCGACTGGTCGCAATCGGCGGTCGCCATCCACAATCGCGTGCGGGGCCTCTATCCGTGGCCACACGCCTATACGTTCATGAAAGGGACGAGGCTCATCATTCGACGAACCCATCTCGCCGCGGCGGGGCGTGAAGCCGCGCCCCTCGAACGTGGCGGAACGGTCCTGGAGGTCGAGCCGGAAGCCATTCACGTCGCAACAGGAGACGGCGAGCTGGCCATCGTCGAGGTCCAGCCCGAAGGGCGTCGCGCGATGAGCGCGCACGATTTCATTCAGGGCCACCGGGTCGCCCCCGGCGACACATTCATGCAGTCATGACTGCGCCCGCGCGAACCGCTGCCTATCATGCGGTTCGGGCGATAGCCGCCGCCCGGTCCGACCTGCCGACGGCGCTGCACGCCAGCCGCGAACATCTCCACGACGACCGCGACAGATCGCTTGCGGCGGAGATCGTCACCGGAACCCTGCGGTGGCAACGCAGCCTCGACTACTTGATCGAGCACTTTTCGAAGCGCCGCATCGGCAAGCTCGATCCGGAAGTCGTCGCCATCCTTCGCCTCAGCCTGTATCAACTCCTCCATCTCGATCGCGTGCCGGCCTCCGCGGTCGTGGACGACGCGGTGGATCTGACGCGCGCGGCGCGGAAGCCGAGCGCGAGCGGTTTCGTGAACGCGGTGCTGCGCGCAACGCTCCGCCAGCGGCACAAACTGCCGCTCCCGGCGCGGCCCGAGAACACCGCCGATCGAGACGCCGCGCTGGCCTATCTTGGCGTGACGCACTCGCACCCCGACTGGCTCGTTGCGCGCTGGCTCGATCGATATGGCTTCGAGGCCACGGAGCGGTGGGTGCGGTTCAACAACGCCACGCCGCCGCTGACCGTGCGCGTGAACCGGTTGCGCGCAACGCGCGAACAGGCGGTCACCGCGCTTGCGGCCGATGATGTCGAGACGGAGCCAACGCGGTACGCGCCCGACGGCCTGGTGATCACCAGTGGCAACCCGCTGCGCCGGCCGGCCGATGGGCTCGTGTTCGTCCAGGACGAGGCATCGCAACTGGTGCCGATCGTGGCGGCCGCGTCGCCGAACGAGCGGGTGCTCGATTTATGCGCATCACCCGGCGGCAAGACGATCGCGATGGCTTCGGACATGCGCGACACCGGCACGATCGTCGCCAGCGACGTGCGGCCGCGACGGCTGTCGCTGCTGCGCGATACCGTCGGTCTGTCGGGCGCGCGAAACGTCACGGTAGTGCGTGTGCCGGCGGAGGGTTCGCTCCCGTTCCGCGCGCGGTTCGACGCCGTGCTCGTCGATGCGCCCTGCTCCGGGCTTGGCACGATCCGGCGCGATCCCGACATCCGGTGGAGGCGCCGCGAAAACGACCTGCCCGCGCTCGCTCGCGACCAGGTCTCACTGCTGATGCGCGCGGCCGACGTCGTCGGTCCGGGCGGACGCCTCGTTTACGCGACGTGCTCCAGCGAACCCGAAGAGAATGACGACGTGATTGGCGCGTTCGTTGCCGCGCGCACCGATTTCCGCCTCGTCGATCTCCAGACGACGGCCAATCCGGTCGTGGCACGATTCATCGATCGGCACGGCTTCTTCCGGACGACGCCGCCCGCGCACGGCCTCGAGGCGTTCTTCGCCGCGCTCCTGACCAGGGTCTGAGCGGGCGTCATGGTACGATTACGTGATCAATGCCCTCCCGATTCGGCGTCTGGAGCGTCGGCCGGCTGCTGCTGCTGGCCGCCGCGCTTGGCGGCACGTTCCTCCTGTTTTTCGGCGTTGCCTTGCGCGTCGCTCTGCGCGCGCGTGAAGTCCAGGTGCCGGAATTAGTCGGGAAGACGGCGGCCGAGGCCTCGCAGTCGCTCGGCGCGCTCGGATTGACGCTCAAGATCGACCCGACGCGACGCACCGATTTGAAAATCCCGCTGAATCGCATCATGCAGCAGGACCCGCCGGGGGGCGCGGCCGCGCGCTCGCAGCGATCGATCCGCGTCTGGCTCAGCTCCGGCCCGCGCACGATCACCGTGCCCGAGCTCGTCGGCCAGACCGAGCGGACCGCGCGCATCCGCCTCGAGCAGGACGGCGTGGAGTTAGGCCCTGTCTCGGAGTTCCGTTCCGCTGACTACCCTGCCGATGCTGTGATCTCGCAGGACCCGCCGCCCGCTGCGAAGGCGCCCAAGGTCTCGCTGCTCCTGAATCGCGGCGAAGGATCTACGACGTACGTAATGCCGGACGTCATCGGCATGGACGGCGGCCGCGTCGCCGAGGCGCTCCGCGCGCGCGGCTTCCGCGCCACCATCACCGGCTCCCAGCCGTACCCAGGCGTGCCGCCGGGTACGGTCGTGAAGCAGGAGCCGCAGGGAGGCTTCCGCGTCTCCGCATCGGACCCGATTTCGCTCGAGGTGAGCCGGTGACGCTGCGACCGGGCCCGGCGCCGGTGCAGATCGCGCCGTCGATTCTCTCCGCGAACTTCGCGGATCTGGGGCGCGACATCGCCGCCGTGGAACGCGGCGGGGCCGACCTGATTCACGTGGACGTGATGGATGGCCACTTCGTCCCCAACATCACCATAGGGCCGCCGGTCGTCCGCGCGATCAAGAAGGTCGCGACGCGCCCGCTCGACGTCCACCTGATGATCGAAGAGCCGGACCGCTTCATCGAAGCGTTCGTGGACGCCGGCGCGAGCATGGTGTCGGTCCACGTCGAAGCCGTGCCGCACCTCCAGCGCACGATCAGCTTCATCAAGAAGCTGGGCGCGCGCGCGGGCGCGGTGCTCAACCCGTCGACGCCGGCCATCTCCCTCGAAGACATTGCCGGCGATCTCGACTACGTCCTCGTGATGTCGGTGAACCCGGGGTTCGGCGGCCAGGCGTTCATTCCCCACAGCGTGGAAAAGGTTCGCCGCGTCAGGGCCGTGCTGACCGCCGCGGGTTCGTCCGTGCCCATCGAGATCGACGGCGGCATCGACGAAACCACCGCGGCTCGAGTGGTGGCGGCTGGCGCGAACATCCTCGTCGCCGGACAGGCCATCTTCGGCGGGAGCGATCCCGAGCGCGCGACGCGCGCGCTGCGCGCCGCCGCCTCCGGCGCGCCGACCGCTCACGCATGACCAACGCTCAGGCTGCGTCGCTCCTCCGCCGCTCGCGCGTCCGCGTGCGCTACGCGGAAACCGACCGGATGGGCGTCGTCTACTACGCGAACTACTTCGTCTGGTTCGAGATCGGACGAACCGACTGGCTTCGCGAGACGGGCAACAGCTACCGCGCGATGGAGGAAGAGGGCATTCAGCTGCCCGTCATCGAAGCGCACTGCGAGTATCGGCGCGCAGCGAAGTACGACGACGACCTCGAGATCCGGACGCGCGCCACGCTGGTGACCCCCGTACGCCTCCGCTTCGACTACGAGATCGCACGCGACGACGAGACGCTCGTCGTCGGGTACACGATTCACGCGGCGCTCGACGGCCGCGGCCGTCCATGCCGCCTGCCTCCTCGCGTCCGGGCGATGATCGGCGGCGCGACCGAGCTGCCGGGTCCGGAAGGACCCGTCCTTCCATGAAGGCGATCGTCACGGGCGCAGCCGGCTTCATCGGGTCGCACCTGAGCGAACACCTCGTCAGCGCCGGCCATACCGTGACGGGGATCGATGCCTTCACCGACTACTATCCGCGAGAGCGGAAGGAACAGAACCTCGCCAGACTGCGCGCCGGCAACCGGTTCACGCTCGTGGAAACGCCCCTGGCCGAGGCCGACTGGGCGCGCCTGCTCGATGACGTGGCCTGGGTCTTCCACCTGGCGGCGCAGGCTGGCGTCCGGAAAAGCTGGGGGCGCGACTTCCACGTCTATACAGTTAACAATGTCGAGGGCACTCAGACCCTGCTGGAAGCCTGCAAGGGACGCCCGCTCGAGCGGCTCGTCTATGCCTCGAGCTCTTCGATCTACGGCGACGACGTGCCGCTGCCGATGATCGAGGACGCCCGGCCGCAGCCGGTCTCGCCGTACGGCGTGACGAAGCTGTCGGCCGAGCAGCTGTGTCACCTGTATTACGTGAATTACCAGGTCCCCGCGGTTTCGCTGCGCTATTTCACGGTGTACGGGCCTCGGCAGCGGCCCGACATGGGTTTCCACCGGTTCTTTCTGGCGGCCATGCGAAACGAGCCGATCACGGTCTTTGGCGACGGACGGCAGACCCGCGACTTCACCTTCGTGAGCGACGTCGTGGCCGCGACGGCGGCGGCGAGCACGCGCGGAACGCCCGGGGCTGTTTACAATATTGGCGGCGGCTCGCGGGTCGAGCTGCTGGACGTCTTCGAGCTCATCGGCCGGATTACCGGCCGTCCACTGCGGCTGAACATGATCGAGCCGCAGGCCGGCGACATGCGCGATACGTACGCCGACACCGCCCGGGCGCGCACCGACCTCACGTTCGCACCAGCAGTCACGCTCGAGCAGGGGCTGCGTGCGCAGTTTCAGTGGATGACCGAGGCAGGCCTCTTCAACGCATGACCAGTTCCAACTGTTCGCGCGCCCACTGGCGCATCCTGATCGGCGTCGCCGCGACGGCGTGGCTTGCCGCATGCGGCGGCAACCAGCCGCCCGTCGTGCCCGCGGGCAACGCCGCTCCGGACCAGTTCCTGTTTCAGCGCGCCAACGACGCGATGATGCGGCAGCGCTGGGTAGACGCGCGCAAGTACTTCCAGCAGATCGTCGACAACTATCCGCAGAGCACGCTGCGGCCCGACTCGAAGCTCGGCGTCGGCGACAGCTACCTGGGCGAGGGTGGCGATGCGAACTTGGTGCTCGCCGAAAACGAGTTCAGGGAGTTCATCACCTTCTACCCGACCAGCGCGCGGGTGGACTACGCCCAGTACAAGCTGGCGATGACGCACTACCGGCGGATGAAGGCGCCCGAGCGCGACCAGACGGAAACGACCGCCGCCGTGCGCGAGTTCGAGGTCTTCTTCGACCGCTATCCGAGCAGCATGCTGACGCCGGAGGTGCGCGAGAAATGGCGCGAGGCCCGCAGCCGCATGAGCGAGGCGTCGTACAAGGTTGGCCTCTACTACTACCGCGCCCGGTGGTATCCGGGCGCAATCGACCGCTTCAAGGAAGTGCTCAAGCAGGACCCCGGTTACCCTGGCCGGGACGCCGTCTACTACTATCTGGCGGAATCTCTCCTCAAGACCGATAAGAAACCCGAAGCAGTCCCGTACTACGACCGGCTGGTGAAGGAATTCGAGCAGAGCGAGTATCTCGCTGACGCCCGCAAAAAGCTCGAAACCCTCGCCCCTCAGTAGGTTCGGGACCGGTCCCAGGAGAGATATGAGCCTCACCAGACGCCCGATCTTTGCTTTCGTGACAGCCGTCGCGCTGGCCGTTGCCGCCACGCCGCTCGTGGCCCAGCGCGGCCCGGCGCCCGAGATGACGCACCTTCCCGCGGACGTGATTGCACAGGCTTGCGCACCAGCGCTCGCGTTCGAGCGGCCCATCGAATCGATGCTCATCACCGGCGGCCAGGATGCCTCGACCCGTCACGTCTACGGCCCGGGCGACCTGGTGACCATCAACGCCGGTTCGGACAACGGCATCGAGGTCGGCCAGGAATACTACGTGCGCCGCCTGCAGGCGCCGCGCGGCTCCGGCATCTCGCGGACGACGCCCGCCTCCATCCGGACCACCGGCTGGGTGCGCGTCTACGCGGTGGACAAGACGATGTCGCTCGTGACCGTGTCGCACGCGTGCGACGTGATCGACGTGGGCGACTACCTCGAGCCCTTCACGCTGCCGCATCCGCCGACGCCGGACGTCAACCCGCCGCGGCCGCAGAAAGAAAACTACGGGCACATCCTGATCGGCACCGATCGCCGGACGATGTTCGCGAAGAACGACTTCTTCACGGTCGATCGCGGCAGCGACCACGGCGTCACGGTCGGGGCGCGCTTCATCATCTACCGCGACAAGCGGAGGATGGAAACGCAGCACCTGTCGGCAATCAAGGATCTGCCTGACGAGATCGTCACGCCGGAATTTCTCTTCGACATGGGAGAGGCGGTCGTGGTCGACGTGAAGCCGGAGACCTCGACGCTCCTGGCGCTCAGCTCGCGCGCGGCGATCCAGTCGGGCGATTACGTCGCGCTCCGGAAGTAAGCAGGGACGGCCGGCTGAAGCCGGCCGCTACGTGAAGACCGCGTAGGGGCCGCCTTCAGGCGACCCGACATCTAACTCGCGCGACGCTCCCGCGCGACGTTCACGTCGGTCACGCGCGCGTTGAGCAGCAGCACGAACCGCCGGTAGTAGTCGATCGCGGAGATCACCGCGGTCAGCATCACCACCCAGAGCGCCGCGTACCCAATCGGCGCGAGCCACGGCAGCGGCCGCCATCCGAGAATCAGCAGGAGGATGGCCGTCACCTGCGACGCCATCTTGATCTTGCCCAGGCGGGACGCCGGAATCGTGATGCCTTTCGTGTAGGCGAGGCTGCGGAGGCCGGTGATGGCGAACTCGCGGCCGATGATGAGCGCCACCATCCACGCCGGCGCGAGCCCCAGCTGCACCAGCGAGATGAACGCCGCGGAGGTCAGCAGCTTGTCGGCGAGCGGATCGAGCACCTGTCCGAGCCACGTGACCTGCCGGCGCCGGCGCGCCAGGTAGCCGTCGAGCCAATCCGTGATCGACGCGATGCCGAAAATGGCCGCGCCGATCAGCTCCTTTGGCACGCCGAAGATCTCATGTCCCGCGAACTGCGTGAGCAACACCACGACCAGCAGCGGCACGAGAAAGATCCGCACGAGCGTGAGCGTATTCGGAAGGTTCATTGAACCGGAGCCTGCATTCTACCCTACCCCCACCCCATGGCGCGATCCCCGCGGTCGGCGCCAGCGTGTATGATCGTTGAACGTCATGAAGGCGATCCTTCTGGCCGGGGGCAAGGGAACCAGACTCAGGCCGCTGACGATTCACACCCCGAAGCCGATCGTCCCGATCTTCAATCGCCCGTTTCTGCACTACCAGATCGATCTGCTGAAACAGGTCCCCGAGATCGACGAAGTCATCCTCAGCCTCAACTACCAGCCGCGGCGCATCGAGGAGATCTTTGGAGACGGCTCAGAGCTCGGGATCAAGATCCGGTACGTCGTCGAGCCCGCGCCGCTCGGCACGGCCGGCGCCATCAAGTACGCGGGCGATCAGCTCACCGAATCGGTCGTGGTCTTCAACGGCGACGTGCTGACGCAGATCGACCTCGCCGGCGTCATCCGCCTCCACCGCGAGCGGAAGGCGCGCGCCACCATCGTCCTGACGCCGGTGGACAACCCGACGGCGTACGGGCTGGTCGACACGGAGGCGGACGGCACCGTCCGCCGCTTTCTCGAGAAGCCGAACCCCGACGAAATCACGACCAGCAACATCAACGCGGGGATTTACGTGCTCGAGCCGGATACGTTCGATCGCATCCCGAGCAACGTGGCCTGGTCGATCGAGCGCAGCTATTTCCCGTCGCTCATCGACCGCCACGAGACGTTCGTCGCCTACGTGTACAACGGCTACTGGATCGACATCGGCACGCCCTTCAAGTACAGCCAGGTCCACCGCGACATCATGGACGGGCGGTACGCAGCCGAGCCGTTTCGCGACCTGGCAGCGCCCCGCACCTGGATCGGCTCCGACGTGAAGGTCGAGCCGGGCGCCACCATCGAGGGGCCGTGCTTCATCGACGAGGGAACGCTGGTGAAGGCGGGGGCGAAGGTCGGACCCTATTCGGTCATCGGGCGGCAGACGCAGATCGAAGAGGACGCGGTCGTCAGCGGCGCGGTAATCTGGCCCAATTGTCGCATCAGCCGTGAGGCCTGCATCCGCGACGCGATTGTCGGACGCAACTGCCACATCGGCCGCAACGTGAGCGTCAACTCGGGCGCCGTGCTCGGCGACAAGACGACGCTCACCGACTACACGAAGGCGTAAGGTCATGCCCGATACAGCTCACAAGATGCGCATCCACACCGATATCTTCAAGGCGTACGACATTCGCGGTCTCTATCCTGGCGAAATCAACGAGGAGGTCGCGCGCCAGATCGGGCGCGGCTTCGTCACCTACCTGGGCGCGAAGCGCATTGGCGTCTCACGCGACATGCGCGTCTCCTCGCCCGGGATTGCCGCGGCCTTCATCCAGGGCGCGCGCGAGCAGGGCGCAGACGTCACCGACTACGGCATGCTCGGCACCGACATGCTCTACTTCGCCGTCGTCCACGACGAGCTCGAAGGGGGCGCGCAGGTGACCGCGTCGCACAATCCGAAGCAGTACAACGGCATCAAGATGGTGCGCGCGGGCGCGCTGCCGCTGAGCGGCGAGCAGGGGCTTGGCGAGATCCGCGACATGATCGTCACCGATCGGCTGCCCCCGCCGGCCGCGGCGCCGGGCACCGTCACGCCGCGCAACATCATCTTCGAGTATGTCGAGAAGGTGATGTCGTTCATCGACCGCGACGTCATCAAGCCGTTCACGGTCGTCCTCGATGCGGGCAGCGGCATGGCCGGCCTTGTCGCGCCGCTGCTGTTCGATCAGCTGCCGTGCAAGACAACCAGGCTCTGCTTCGACATCGACGGGACCTTCCCGAACCACGAGGCGAACCCGCTCATCGAGGAGAACCGCCGCGACATCACGGAGGACGTCATCCGGCAGAAGGCCGACGTCGGCATCGCCTGGGACGGCGACGCGGATCGCTGCTTCTTCATCGATGGGACCGGCGAGTTCGTGCCGGGGGATTTCGTCACGGCGCTGCTGGCGGAGGCGTTTCTCCTGAAGCATCCCGGCACCACGGTCATCTACGACCTGCGCGCGAGCCGCGCGGTGAAGGACACGGTGGAACGCCTGGGCGGCCGGGCGCTGATGAACCGGGTCGGCCACGCCTTCATCAAGCAGCGCATGCGCGAGGAGGACGGCATCTTCGCCGGCGAGGTCACGGGGCACTACTACTTCCGTGACTTCTCGTATGCCGACAACGGCTTCATCCCGGCGCTGCTCATGCTGGAGTTGATGTCGAAGAAGAACAAGTCGCTGCACGAGCTCCTGCGGCCGCTGCGCGAGCGGTATTTCATCTCGGGCGAGATCAACACGAAGCTCTCGAGCATGAACGAGGTACCGAAGAAGCTGCAGGCGATCGAGGACCGCTACAAGGACGCGCAGATCACGAGGATGGACGGCGTGTCCGTCGACTATCCGAACTGGCACTTCAACGTCCGGGGGTCGAACACCGAACCGTTGCTGCGCCTCAACCTCGAGGCCGATACCCCGGAGGCGATGGAGAAGAAGCGGGACGAGGTGTTGTCGGTGATCCGCGGGTCGTAGCGCTCCGTCGACCGTCGTTCACTGCATAACCGGGCATCACGCGCCACGGAGACACAGAGGCACGGAGGCACTTGGGTTTGCGCTAAAATCGGTTATCGACGCTGTTCGCGGGGTTCGACCGGCGCACTCCTGGGCCGGGAAATTCAAGCCCGACGCGGGCATAGCATAGTGGTAATGCTCTGGCTTCCCAAGCCAGTTAGACGGGTTCGATTCCCGTTGCCCGCTCCAAGATTCATTCAAAGGCTATCGGGATTTTCTTCCGCCCTCTCGTCAGAGTCCGCCGTTGCGGCGTAACGAAGCTCGTTGCCACTTGACGGCATGCGCGGGATTTCAAACATAGAGAGGCAGGCGGAGTCAGTCACCAAAGAACAAAACATTCTCCGTGCCTCCGTGTCTCCGTGGCTCGTGACTGAGCTGTCAGCGTGAGGCCTTGGAAAACATCCGGGCGCTAGCGTAACGACATCCCCACCGACAGCCCGACAATCTGCTTCGCCGGCAGGCGGTGAAACCGCACGTCGAAGCCGACCGCGAGGTGTTCGCGCAGAAACCAGCGCGCTCCGCCGCCGAAGTTGACGCTGAACGAGCGGCGCCCGCGCGTGGCAGTCCCGGGGGTCGTGTCGCCCGCCACCGGGGTGGCCGACACCTGCGCGCGCGTGTGCGCGATGCCGTAGCCGCCGCTCAGGTAGCTCCAGCCGTCGTGCGTGCCGAAATTAAAGGAGAGTTGCGGCGCAACGGTGGTGACGGTCATCGCGGCGTCGACGGCGCTGGCCGATCCGACGATCGTGGTGGCCGTCCCGCTCGTGGTCGCGGTCGTCGCCGGCGACGCGGCCGTGCCGCGGGCGCGCGTCAGGTCGACGCCGACGCCGACGCGTGAGACGCCGAAGCGAAATGGATAGACGTGAGCGCCCGCGCCGAATCCGAACCCGCGCTGCGGCGTGAGCGTGTTCACCGGCACGGGAGGATAGAACGAGGCGCCGCCGGGCGTGCCGGACATCGATCCGCGGACGTCGATCACGTAGGGACCCGGCGGCGACTGTGCGAACGCTGCGGTGGAGATCAACAGGGCCGCGAGACACAGCCCTGCTTTCACTACTTCCCCGCTTTCGACTTGCGCCGCTCGGCCCAGTACTTCCGCATGCGCACCGAGACCGCCTTGCGTGCAGCCGCCGACATCGCCGGGCGCCGCCGTCCCGCCGATGCCCGACCGTTGGCGGCCTGCGTGCGCCGCCCGCCGCCGAACAGATCCGGGAACGCCGTACGGATAGCCGCTTCTTCCTGTCGAAGTTCCTCGAGCCGCGCCTTTGCCCCGAGCCGCGCCAGCTGGCGCAGCTGTTCCTGATTCAGATTCGCCAATATCGCCTCCCTAATATCCCTTCGCCGCCGCCGCCGGCTGCTTCCCCTGTGATTCCTGCACGATACGAACCCCTGCGCTCGCGCCGATGCGCGTCGCCCCTGCCGCAACCATCGCCTTCAGACCCTCGAGATCGCGAACCCCGCCCGCCGCCTTGATGCCCATCTCTTCGCCGACGACGCGCCGCATCAGCATCACGTCGGCAGCGGTTGCGCCGCCGGGTCCGAACCCCGTCGACGTCTTTACATAGTCAGCGGCCGCCGCCTTCGCCAGCGTGCATGCCGTAATTTTCTCATCGTCGGTCAGGAGCGCCGCTTCGATGATCACCTTGCTGAGCGCGCCCGCCTCGCGGCACGGCGAGGTGACGGCCTCGATGTCGCGCTCCACGACGCGCAGATCGCCGGATTTCAGCGCGCCCACGTTGATCACCATGTCGATCTCGCGGGCGCCGTCGAAGATCGCGCGGCGTGTTTCGTAGTGTTTGGTGTCCGGCGTGGTCGCGCCGAGCGGGAACCCGACCACCGAACAGACTCTCACGCTCGTTCCCTGGAGCAGCGAGGCGCAGAGGGCCACCCACGTCGGGTTGACACAGACGCTGGCGAACTGGTATTCGGCCGCCTCCCGGCAGAGCGCCTCGATGTCCTTGCGTGTCGCGTCGGGCTTGAGCAGCGTGTGGTCGATCATCGACGCGACGCCGCCTGGCGCGCCGCCGGTGGCGTGAAGGCCAAGCCGCGTCGCGCCCGCGTCGAGCACGCCCCGCAGGCGATCCGGGCAGCACTCGTAGAGCAGCGCATGGCAGCTGCATCGCGCCGGCGCCGGCGCCGATTCGCCCGCGGCCATCTCCTCGACGATGATCTGGATGAGGCGCTGCAGATCGAGGGGCTGCATCAGGGCTGCTGGCGACGCTCGAGCTCGCGGACCTTTGCGAGCCTGCGGATGTACCGAGCCTCGCGCATCGGCGTGCCCAGGAACGTGTCCACGATCTCGAGCGCGTCGGATGTGGACACCAGCGTGGATCCGAGCGCCAGGACGTTGGCGCCGTTGTGCTCGCGTGCGTAGCGCGCCAGCGTCCGGTCGGTGCACATCGCGGCGCGGACCCCGCGGAGCTTGTTCGCGGCAATCGTCGAGCCGAGCCCCGCGCCGTCAATGGCAATCCCGGCGTCGGCCTCGCCCCGCGCCACCTGCAACGCGACCGCCCCGGCCGTGTCGGGATAGTCGACAGGTTCGCTGCTGTCGGTACCGAGATCGTGGACCGCGAGCCCGCGGCCTCTGAGATGCGCCACGATCGCCGCCTTGAGCTTCACCGAGGTGTGATCGCCCGCGACGGCGACCGTCCGGATGTCGGCGCGCGGCGCCAGCGACGCGTCCTCCGCGTCGCCGCTCTCTCGGACGACCGACACGCGCCGGGCCTTGAGCGTATCCGCCGCGAGCGGCGTCACGTGGCCGCCGGCGACGAGCGTCACGGTGCTGCCGTATTCGATGACGCGCGCGTCGGCCTCGGTGATCATCTGGAAGCGCTTCATCCCGGCGAGTATGTTAGTTTACTTCGCGATGAACGTCCTGATCACCGCAGACGACATTCAGCAGCGCGTCCGATCGCTCGCAGAGGAGATCCACCGAGACCACCCGGACGGCGTTCACCTGGTCTGCGTGCTGAAGGGCGCCTTCGTCTTCCTCGCCGACCTCGCGCGCGTCCTGCCGTCGTCGACCACGCTCGACTTCATGGCGGTCTCGAGCTACGGCACCAGCACGAAGTCGTCGGGGCAGGTGCAGGTGCTGAAAGACCTCGGCAGCGCCGTCGAAGGACGCGACGTCGTCAT
>Ga0070694_100000324_pt1 | contig 25749 bp, 15 predicted proteins | sample KBSK1251metaG_FD_65470 | JGI IMG/M metagenome (GOLD analysis project Ga0070694, IMG submission 65470) | Corn, switchgrass and miscanthus rhizosphere microbial communities from Kellogg Biological Station, Michigan, USA - KBS K1-25-1 metaG | ecosystem: Host-associated > Plants > Roots >...
GTCTGGCACCCCTTCGGGGTGCGGTCATGACTAATGACTTTTCCGGTGGTCTCCGCGGACTCCGACCACCGGCTACTTTCTGGCAACCCTTCGGGTTGCGCTGAGGTGAGTCAACTATATCAGTGCCGTTTTAACGGTTTACTCGTCGTCTGTAAACAGTGAGGCCGTTGAACTACAAATTACTTCAACTGTCGAAATGGCGAAACCGTTGAAACGGTTTCCTTACTTTCTGCGGCGCCGACACCGGGCTGAAGCCCGGTGTCAATGAGAATTCGCCGCTTCGGACTTTTCAGGCAAAGCGAATGCGCTGGATGATCATTTTTTTATTACCGCTGTGCTTCCTGGGATCCGCGGCCCGGCAAACCGGGAAGTTCGCGGAGAATCAATGCCGGTCCGTCCCGGTATCCAAGGGCGACATTGGCGAGGGCCAACTTAAGTATTGCGACAACGGAACTGACCAGGAGATCTATCTGTCAGGTGAATTGGACCTGAGACCGGGCGAGCGGAATGAGAAGAACGCTGCGGACTTCCTGGCGCTCAAGCAGATTCTGCGCGAATTCAAAAAGCGAGATAAAGGCACCTTCCGGGTGGTAACCAATAACGCCGGCGGCGGAGAGATCAACTGGCACCAGGATCTGATCATAGCGGTGGAGGACGCGTGCATAAAGGAATGCCGGATCGTCACGGAGATCAAAGGCAGGTGTGAATCGGCCTGTAATCAACTGCACATTACCTGCGTCAGAAATGCCAGGACAATTCTCGACAACGCAGCGGCAACCTGCGAACACGCCACGACAGATGAGGACGATCCAAGTTGCAATAGGCGTGATCCGTTTGATTCGCAAGAGCGTCATCTCTGCAGTCCCAAAGTGGCCGTAAATGAATACAAGGAACGCTGTGGAGATCTATTAAAAGGAAGAAGTCTGAAAATCGATTATGAGCGTAAGAAGCAAGTTTATGAATTTCTGGATCGGTTGGCTGGAAGACACGTGTTTGATACGACGAAGTTGACTTGTACGCCGTTACCCTGGGCTGAAACTAACTGACCGTGGCTGGCGGAGTGGGCCCTTCGCTGAGGAGCGAGGTTATTTGTAACGCAAACTGTTAGTTTGCGTTCATTCAGCAGTAATCGAAGCTCGCAAACTAACAGTTTGCGTTACGACATTTTGTTGAGGAAAGCTTTTGGCAGCAATCATTGTCATAACGGCCGTCTCGGCTTTCATTGCACTGACCTTTGTGGCCTGGAGGCGTTACCTTTGGGCGGCGAAACAGGATCCCCTCGCTGATAAATCTCCATACAGCCTGACGGATGTATTCAGCGAGCACCACCTGGCGAACGTACCGCACCAGAAAGGAGTCAGGTGGCTCACAGAAGTCTTCAGTCGTTCCGCTGAGAGATTTCCGCATCTCCCTGCCTTACAGATTCCCCACACTGGAGAGTCTTTGACCTTCGCTGAGCTCGACGCGCGCGCCGAAAACATCGCCGCAGCTCTGGCACCCTTTCTCACGGGCCCGGATCAAGTGGTGGCGGTGGCCATGTCGCAGGACAACTGGCAGATCGTGGCCGCTCACCTCGGCATTCTCAAAGCCGGGGGTACCCTGATGTTCCTCGACACTACCTTGCCCGACGCCCTGATCACCCACATGCTCAACGACGGACAGCCGGTGGTCGTGCTAACGCGAGGACAAGACCAGTTCCGCGACCTGCCCACGCTCGATGTCCTGACGTTGCCGGACAGGATGCCTCGAAGGAAACCGCCTACCTGGCTGGACGATCCGGCCCAGCGCCTGGCAACAATTTTCTACACCAGTGGCACGACTGGAATGCCCCGGGGCGTGGAGTGCCCACATGCCGGTTACGTGAACCTGGCCCTCAGCTATGCCGACTACTTTGATCTGATCCCGGGCATGGATGCGACGTCGCTAACTTCGTCGTTGGGCTATGACGGCAGTATCTCCGAAATGTACAGCGCCTGGGTTTCGGGTTGCGCTGTAGTCATGCTGACCAAGGAAGAAATTCGATCCGGTCCCGATCTGGTTCCGGTCCTGCGCGAAGCTGAAGTCACGGTCCTCTTCTGTCCGCCGGTGCTGCTTACAACTTTGACTGCAACTCCCGAAGTGGATCTTCCCTACCCGTTGTGTCGCTACATTGTGCCCGCCGGTGAAGCTTTCCCCAGTGCGCTGGTGGAGCCATGGACGCGCGGGCGAAGACAAATCATCAACACCTACGGGCCCACGGAAGCAAGTACGGACACGAGTCGCCAGAGTTTGCGTCCGGGCGAGCCCATCACGATCGGCTCACCGTTCGCGAATGTCACGTACGTCGTCCTGGAAATCGATCAACTGAGTCCCCTGCCCCACGGGGAAGTTGGAGAACTCTGTATCGGAGGGGTCCATGTGGCGCGTGGGTACCGCAACCTGCCGGAACAAACCGCGCAGAAATTCATTACGCACCCGCAGTTCGGCCGCCTGTACCGCACTGGTGACAAGTGCCGGATCGACATCAAAACGCAGCGCGTCCATTTCCTCGGACGAATCGACGCCCAGCTCAAAGTGCGCGGACACCGCGTCGAAGCCCAACCGGTTGAGGACATCCTGCAAACCCAGTTCAGCGAGATCGAGGCTGCCGTGCTCGACTATCAGAACGAGTCGCTGGTCGCTTTTGTCGCCGCACCTTCGATCTACGAAGGAGTAATCTCCTCGGTCGCTCCAGCGCCGGCGGCCTGGGCCGAACGGGTGACGTCGACGCTGGCAACACAACTTCCCGCACCTTCAGTTCCGTCAAAAATCTTTCTGGTAGAAAAGTTTGTGATGAAGCCTGTGTCCGGAAAGATTGATCGCACTTGCCTGCCGAATCTGGCCCAGCTGCTGAGCGGCGGCGAATCACCTGCTGCTCTTTCGGAAAGCTCGCGCGCGGCAAGCGTGCGCGGTCACTTGGGTCCGGAAGACAAGCCGTCTAATGGCGACGCGATCATCGCCCGCGATTGCGAGCAAGTGTTGGCAATTTGCCGGTCCGTATTCGAAGCGCCGTTGGGCCTGGACGATGAATTCTCAAACGCCGGCGGACACTCGATCGTGATTGCCCGTTTGGCGCAGCAGCTACAAGCCGCCGGATGGATGGTGCCGGTTCGGGCATTGCTGACGGATTGCAATACTGCCAGGAAGATCGCGCACCGTCCGCGGCTGGTTACGGAAGCTCCGGAGCCTGCAGTTGACTCAGCGGTTGCCAACGACGCCAAACGCGATGAGGCCGCGGCCGAAGTGCTCTCGATCCGCTACTTCACCTTCCTGCAGTTCCTCCTGGCAGCGTTACTGTATTCTCCGGGTTTAGCGGCAATCCTGATCTTGTTTTCTGTGGCTGAAGACGCGACGCCTTTCAGGACTGCGAGCGTGCGCGAGTACATCGCCGTCAGCTTCTTCCTTTACTTGCTGGTCCTGGTCGTGCCTTTTATCAATCTGCTTTGGGTTGTGACCATCAAGCTTCTCCTGAGTGGTAGCGTCTACCGAAACAAGGTAACACCGGGCATCTACCCTAAGTGGAGCAAAATGCACCTGCGAATCTGGTTCAGCGGGCAGATGCAGAAGTTCAGCCTGGTCCCGCTGGATACTGTGTATCGCAGCGCGCCCTTGAGAGCTTTCGCGTTGAAGCGGCTCGGCGCAAGCGTGGGAAAGAACCTTCAGTGTGCTCATGATGCTTACTTTTCCGGACCGTTTGATTTGATCACTATCGAGGACGACGTCGCGATCCAATCCGGCGCCTACATTCAATCAATTAGCTGGTCGGGCCAGCATCTGCGGGTTGGCCCGGTCCATCTCCAGCGCGGTTGCAAGATCGGAATGCGTTCCTCCGTTAACAGTGTCACCGTGGGCCACGGTTCCTGGATCACCCCCCTCACTGCCGTCCTCAGCGATGTGGGTTCGCAGGAGATTTGGGAAGGGGCTCCGGCGCGGTTTAGTGGCCGCTGCATTGAGTTGAAGCGCACGGCAAACGCGTGCCAGTACACGTATCCGATGTGGGTACTTGAGACTGTCAACATCCTGATGCAGCAATTCGTCTTCTTCTGGATCAGCGCAGTTCCCATCGCAGTGATCCTGTGGTTCGCCAGCAGCTTCATCTTTAAGGGCGGGACGTTGGCTTCCGAAACGGATTTAGCAACGAAGTCGTTGTTTCAGATCGCCTGGCCGCTGACGCTCGACGCGTTCATTACCACCTGGGTCACTCTGGTAGTCACCTCTTTGCTCGCCTGTCTGTTCATCCGCTTCACTGCCTCATCGCCGGGGCTATACCCTTCGCGCGGGCTAAGGGGCGCTCTGCTCATGTACCGGGTGAACAGAATGAACTCCATCCAGAGACAGTGGACCTGGACCATCACGGGACAGTACCTGAGAGCGCTCGCCGGCGTGCGCTTTCCGCACATCGGCGCCTCCGAGTGCGACGTGATGTACAACCTGGTGCCCGAGGTGGCGGCTGCTGACTCTCAGGTGTTCTGGTCCAACGGATGTTTTACCAACATGCTCGATTGTGGCGCCGAGCACTTCAAGCTGCGCCGGCTGGATATGCCGCGGAATTTCTTCAGCGGCAACAATTGCGTAGCCGAGTATGGGCAATTCCCGTCCAACTTCCTCCTCGGCGTCTCCTCGCCGGGAAGTGAAATACAGTTTCGTCGACAAATGCGGTCACGGCTGGGCGAATCCATTACGGTGGCGGGAAACCCACCCGTGAAATTCTCCAGTGCCTCATTTGAGGAGGAGCATGAGAGCCATGGGCAGCCGAGTTTTCCTCTCTTTCTGACCCGGGTCCTGCTGAACGATCTATTCAGTATCGGAATGCTGCCCGTCGCTGAAGGGCTCGTCTTCATGATGCTCTACCTTTCACTGTTGCGATTAGAGGTAGATTCGATTGTCAGCGTATGCATTGCTTTGATCTTCACGGAAGTCACCCTGGTTTTGCTCTGCGGCGCCATCAAGAAACTGCTTATCGACAAATGGGGAATCGATCACGCGACGCCGTTCTGGTCGTGGAAGCACTTCGCCTACTTCTTCGCCCAGGATTGCTTCTTTGTCTGGTGCCGAACGCCGCTGGCATTCTGCGCCGGAACGATCCTCGCGAATCCAATTCTACGGTTGATGGGATGCCGGATCGGCAAGCGAACCATTGTCGCTCAACCAATGCAGTGCTTCGACTGGAACGCGGTGAGCTTCGGCAACGACTGTTACGTCGACGGTTTCATGCAGCTCCACACCCTGGAGAACATGACGCTCAAGGTGAAACGAACTCACCTCGAGGATGGTTGCGCGGTGAACACCGGCGCGACGTTGATGGGCGGCGCGGTGATTGAGCGGGACACCACAGTTTACCCTCTGTCGCTGGTCCTCAAAGAGATGAACCTGGTAACCGGGACATACGAAGGCAGCCCGGCGCAGCCTGTGAACGATGCGACCCTGCTCTCCCGAGCCCGAGACTATGTCGCTGCCTCTGTTAGAAGCACCCACTCCGTCGACCACACTGACTGGCTGAAGACGGTGGCAATCATCCTGGTCCTGGTTGATCACATTGGCTACTTCTTCATAGAAGACGACCACTGGTGGAGCGTCTTCGGACGCCTGGCGGCTCCGACGTTCTTTTTCCTTCTGGGCTATGCAAAAAGCCGCGGTGTCCCACGCAACTGGATCTGGCTCGGTGTCGGCCTTACCCTGCTCGATATCTGGCACAACGAGTGGAAGTGGGTCGCGCCAAATATTCTTTTGAGCTTCGCACTCATCCGCCTCGGGCGTCCTTATGCACAAGGCCTCCTGGAACGTCACGGCTGGGTAGGCTTCGCGCTCCTCGCCGCCCTGCTTTTCGCATTGCTTCCGGTGACGGCGCAAGTTGTTGATTACGGCGCCGAGGGATGGCTCTGGGCCCTCTTCGGCCTGTCACAACGCAGATATGTGGATCACAAATCAGCCACTAACTTAAACGGGACAAACCAAATCTCGCCACTGCCAGGCACCGGGAGAAAACATCTGGGACTCATGCGGCTCGTGGCGTGTCTGATCGCCGCGGCCGTCTATGTCTGGCGGGAGCAAATGGAATTCTCGTTTTCTCAGATCCAGTACGCCGTCTTCATTCTCGTGCTGACAATTTTGGCCTTGCGACTTTGTGTTTTCCTGCGGGGTACGACACGCTTCCAGCCACCAAAATTAGTGGCTGATACGTTGGGCTTCATCGGCCGGCACACTCTCGAGATTTACGCCATCGAGCTGGCCGGATTCCAATTGATCGCAAAGTTGGTGAAACTCGAATTCTGACGCGAGTTCCCTTGGCAAAGCCATGGTAGATATGACGCAAAACGATAGGGCCTGGGTCAGTGAGATGTTCTCTGAAAATACTGGTGCAGTTTGGCCCCGACCTGGGTAGTGGTGCAGTTTGATGTCCGACAAGCTTTAGCTTGTCGAAACTTCGGCGACAAACTGAAGTTTGTCGGACATTTATTCCAAGCTGCATTAGCCCCCCGACCTGTAACTTTTGACAGGTATAGCGGTCCCGGGTCTGTGGTCAAGTTGAGCGGTCACTGCTCAAGAAGACCTTGGAGGGTCCCCTGGATGCCGCAACGTCGGAAATTTCTATATCTCGCGAACGTCCTGCTCGTTGTCGCCGTTTTCTCAATAACCGCCGCGGCCCAGGACAAGAACATCTGGCAGGAATACCGGCCGAGCATCATCGTTGCGATGCCTGTTAACGAGAAGGTGATCCTATTTCAATATAACGTGGTCATCTACGCACCGGAAAAGAAACTAACTACGCTCGGCGTCACACTGCCGGGCGTTACCTACAGGCCGTTGGCCAAAAACGGCAAGGGCACCTGGTTAGAACTGTGGGCCGGGGTGCTCTTTGCATGGACCGACAACTACCACTCGCAAAACAGCTTTGAGACTCGTCCCGTGGTGGGCGTCAGGACGTTCGTACCGAGGCTGAAGAAGGTGAACATCATCAACTTTGGGCGGTACGAGTACAGGGCTTTTAGAGACGGCGACAGCAGGACATCCCAGCCGCGATTTCGCGACCGCGTTTCATTAGAGGTCCCGCTGGCAAAGGGTGACAGGAGGTGGGCGCCTAAGACCTACTATACGGCCGTCGATGTAGAACCGTTCTGGCGGCTCGATAACAAGTTCATGGAAAAGGTCAGGCTGCGTGGCACGTTGGGTTATATATTCAGAAAAAGATTGGCTGCTGAGCTCATCTACCACGCCGAGTGGGCGGGCTCAAAAGGCGAACCTAAAAAATTCGTCGGCAACATCTGGCGTGTGAGTATCAAGTTCTTGTTCCCGAGAGGAAAAGGCATTTTCCCCAGAATCGATATTGACGATTAGGTATTCACCGGGAACAGCGGTCAGAATTTTAGACAGGATTTACATGATTCACGGGATTGATTTGGCAATCTTTTTATCATGTCAATCATGTAAATCCTGTCTAAATTCTGACCGCTGCTCGGCAGCTCGTTTCGTTCACTCCAATTCACCGAATTTCCTAACTAATTCTCATTCCCTGCCCGAATTTTGACTCGAAATCCTGTCAATTGTGACAGGTTCGCACTTTGGTTCTTGCAATAGAATTTTCAAAGTCAGAACCAATTTTGCCTGACAGACATGCCGTCGAGGGGCGGCGTCGGATCGCTCGGCAGGCACTTCGCACGGGCGAAAACCCCGGAGGCAGTGGCCATCGGGTGAATTCCTTTCTTCCCTGAGACTCTACAACTCAGGCTTGAGGCTGGCGCATACTCCGCAGGCTGAGACAGCACATTAGTCGCGAGTGAAACCATGGCACAGGCGGCGGCGCAAATCGAAGCAAAAGGAGACACACTAAGAAGCGTCCGGGTGGCTACTGTCGCCTGGTTGCTGACGGCCGTCTTCTACTTCTATCAGTATGCCCTGCGTTCCTCGCCGGCGGTAATGATGCCGCAGTTATCCGAAGCCTTCACCCTCACAACCTTAGGCGTCGCCTCGATGGTTGGTCTTTTCTATTACGGCTATTCACCTTTCAGTTTGGTGGCCGGTGCGGCCATGGATCGAATGGGACCGCGCAAGCTCCTGCCGTTTGCCGCAGTCATAGTCGGAATCGGCGCTCTCCTCTTTGCGACTGGTCAGCGCGAAATCGCCAGCGTGGGACGGTTTATTCAGGGCGCAGGCGGTGTCTTCGCGCTGGTGGGCGCTATCTACATTGCCACCAAAAACTTTCCGGCCTCGAAGGCAGCGACGCTGATCGGGGCAACTCAAATGTTTGGAATGGCGGGGGGCTCGGCCGGACAGTTCCTGGTGGGACCGCTGATCGGTCGCGGCCTGAGTTGGAGCAACTTCTGGATCGGGATGGGTGTGATCGGCCTGGGGATCGGAGTCGTGCTCTTCTTCCTGATTCCTAAAGAAGAACCAAAGGCAGAATCCGGCGGTTGGTTGAAAAGCACTGCCAAAGGCTTTGGCATCGTATTCAGGAATCCGCAATCGATCCTGTGCGGTCTGATTGCGGGGCTCATGTTCATTCCCACAACCATCTTTGACATGATTTGGGGCGTGCGCTTTTTGCAGGATGCGCACGGCCTCGAGTACGGCGCAGCGGTGATGCGCTCGTCCACAGTTCCCTTCGGATGGATCATTGGCTGTCCGCTGCTTGGATTTATTTCTGATCGCCTCGGCCGGCGCAAGCCGGTTCTGGTCGGAGCAGCAATTGTGCTGCTCGGGTGCATGGCCTGGATTCTCTACGGCCAGAGCGGCGTGTTCCCGCCGTACGTTCTCGGCTTGATAGCCGGCATCGCGTCCGGCGCGGCGATGCTGCCTTACACGATCATCAAGGAAGCTAACCCGCCCCAGTATGGCGGCACGGCAGCCGGCGTGATCAACTTCCTGAATTTCACTTTTAGCGCGCTGCTGGGTCCGGTGTTCGGCTGGATCCTGCAGCGCGTGTCGAGCGGCGCGGAAACAATGGAACTGCAGCATTACCAGAGGACTTTCACGCCGCTGCTCTATGGGGTCGGCATCGCCGTCATTTTAGCTTTGCTGTTGAAAGAAACAGGTTCAGCAGTTCGCAACCCGGCCGGAGCGTCGCGGTGAACGCTCTCGTAAAAACCGCAGAGGCAGTGATGCCTCTGCGGTTACTTTGATCGAGTTTGCAGGATTTCAAAGGAAGGTAGACATGAAACAAGCAACCGCAACCGGCACCGGGAAATACGAGCGGCTGCTGGAACGGTGCCTGAGTCTGGAGCCGGTGCCCGCCGCAGTCGCATTTCCGTGCGAAGCCTCAGCACTGACCGGAGCCTTTGAAGCGGCAGAAAAAAATTTGATTGCGCCGATCCTGGTGGGCCCTGCGGCACAAATAGCGGCCACCGCAAAGTCCGCGGGAATAGATCTCGGGGCTTTGCAGATTGTTGATGCTCCCGACGGCCCGGCATCCGCAAAAAAGGCGGTCGAACTCATTCGCGAAGGCAAGGCCGAAGTCTTAATGAAAGGCAGCCTGCACACTGACGAATTGATGTCGGCGATTGTTTCGCGCGATGGGGGCTTGCGCACCGGACGCCGCATCAGTCACGCCTTCGTAATGGACGTCCCGACTTATCACAAAGTGCTGATCGTCACGGATGCGGCCATCAATATTGCGCCCGTGCTGGAAGATAAGGTCGACATTTGCCAGAACGCGATAGACCTGGCGATTTCACTGGGGTTGGCGAAGCCAAAGGTGGCAATCCTCTGTGCGGTCGAAACCGTCAATTCAAAGATGCCCGCGACGCTCGACGCTGCGGCGCTCTGCAAGATGGCCGAGCGAGGTCAGATTAAAGGCGGTCTCCTTGATGGACCTCTGGCGTTCGATAACGCCATCAGCAAGGAAGCAGCGAAGACCAAAGGGATCAAATCTGAGGTTGCGGGCGATCCGGATATTTTGCTCGCTCCCGATCTCGAAGCCGGAAACATTCTCGCTAAGCAACTCAGTTTCCTGGCTAATGCCGATAGCGCCGGGATGGTGCTCGGCGCCCGGGTGCCGGTGATTCTGACCAGCCGCGCCGATAGTGTGAGATCACGGATAGCCAGTTGCGCCGTTGCGAAGTTGATAGCTCATGCGCGGCGCCAGGCGGCCACGCCGAGGTGACGTATGTCCGACAAACTTCAGTTTGTCGCCGAAGCTTCGACAAGCTAAAGCTTGTCGGACATCAGAGACTTCTCAGAGAAGGTAGGGATGGGAGAAATCGCAGACAACTCAGAACTAAAACTGGCCGACAGGCTCGCGGTTGAACGAACTTTGCTGGCCGCGGACCGAAGTATGCTGGCGGGTGTGCGCACCGCTTTAAACTTTATTGGCTTTGGATTCGCGATTTACCAGGTGCTGCGGCTCTTGCAGCAGAATTCTCAGGTGGCAGTTATGCGTGCTCACACACCGAGGAATTTCGGCATGTTCATGATCCTGGCGGGAACGGCTCCATTGATTGTCATGATGATCCAGTACTACCGGACACTGAAGCGAATAGGCGGGAATTTAAATGTTTTTACTAACCCTTATTTCCAAATGGCCTTCGCAGCTGCTTTGCTTGGGAGCATTCTCCTGACCGCGTTTACGTTGAACATTATTCTGCGTTGAAGAAGAGCGGCTCTCGAATGGTTACGTCTCTTCTTATTAGTCATTCTCGACGGTCGCTCGGTAGTGGTGCAGTTTGATGTCCGACAAGCTTTAGCTTGTCGAGCTTGGCGACAAACTGAAGTTTGTCGGACATCGGCAGTGAATCAGAAAGGAAACTGAACCCAGTGCCTGACGTGAATAGCATTACCGTAGATGCCAACGAGGCGGCGGCTTCAGTTGCCTTTCGTCTGAGCGAAGCCATCGCAATCTTTCCCATCACGCCCAGCTCGGCCATGGCTGAATCCTGTGACGAATGGGCCAGCCGCGGCAAAACCAATCTTTGGGATGTCATTCCGGAAATCGCCGAGATGCAATCGGAAGGCGGTGCGGCCGGCGCCGTGCACGGCGCGCTGCAAGCCGGAGCCCTCTCGACCACCTTCACTGCGTCTCAGGGTCTGCTGCTGATGATCCCCAACATGTACAAGATCGCGGGCGAGCTTTCTCCCTTTGTGATGCACGTCACCGCGCGCACCCTGGCCACGCATGCGCTGTCGATCTTTGGCGATCACTCGGACGTCATGGCTTGCCGGCAGACCGGCTTTGCCCTGCTATGCGCCAACTCGGTGCAGGAAGCGCATGACTTTGCCGCGATCGCTCACGCCGCCACCCTTGAGTCCCGCATTCCTTTCCTTCATTTCTTTGACGGTTTTCGCACATCGCACGAAGTCGGCAAGATCGCAGAACTCAGCGATGACGACTTGCGCAGCCTGATTTCCGAATCGGCAATCGAAGAGCATCGCCGGCGCGCATTGACTCCCGACAAGCCTGTGGTGCGGGGCACGGCCCAGAATCCTGATGTGTTCTTTCAGGCACGCGAGGCAGCAAATCCTTTCTATGACAATTGTGCAGAGATCGTCGAACGCTCGATGAAGCGTCTCGCCGAACTCACGGGCCGTCAATACAACTTGTTCGATTACGAAGGCGACAGGTCAGCCGAACGGGTGATCGTGATTATGGGCTCGGGCGCCGAGACGGTGCACGAGACCGTAGAAGAGTTGACGAGGAGCGGCGAGAAAGTGGGCGTCCTCAAAGTACGACTTTACCGTCCATTTTCTCAAACGGCTTTTTTGGCAAACCTGCCGAAGACAACGCGCCGCATCGCCGTGCTCGATCGGACCAAAGAGCCTGGAGCACCGGGCGATCCGCTGTATCTTGACGTGATGACTGCGCTGGGAGAGGCGCGCACCGGACCGAATCCACCTTTCGCGATCGAGCCCCTCGTGATCGCCGGGCGCTACGGGCTGTCGTCGAAAGAGTTTACGCCGGCCATGGTCAAGTCGGTCTTTGATGAATTGGGAAAAGAGAGTCCGCGGCGCCACTTCACAGTGGGAATCATCGATGACGTTACCCATCTTTCGCTGGCCTGGGATCCGTCATTCCGCACCAACGCTGACGATGTAACGACCTCGCTGTTCTATGGGCTGGGAGCCGATGGCACAGTCGGCGCCAACAAGAACTCGATCAAGATCATCGGTCAGGAGACCGAACGTTTCGTGCAGGGCTACTTTGTTTACGACTCCAAAAAGTCCGGCGCGATCACGGTCTCGCACTTGCGTTCGAGTCCGCGGCCGATCCGCTCAGCGTACCTGATTGACCGCGCCGGATTCGTCGCCTGCCATCAATTCGAATTCATCGACAAGATCGACATGCTCGAGTACGCGGCCCCGGGAGCCGTCTTTCTATTAAATGCCCCGGGCGAGGCTGCCGAAGTCTGGGACCGTCTGCCCCGCGAGATGCAGGAGCAGATGATCGAAAAACAAATTCGTTTCTTTGCCATCGATGCTTATGCGCTCGCGAAACAAGTCGGGATGGGCGGCCGGATCAATACGATCATGCAGACTTGTTTCTTCGGCATTTCCGGAATCCTGCCGCGGGAAGAAGCCATCGCCCACATCAAGAAATCGATCGAAAAAACTTATGGCAAACGCGGGCCGGAAGTGGTGCGCCGAAACTGCGAGGTAGTCGATCTGGCCCTGGCGCACCTGCATGAGATTCCGTTGCCCACTGCGGTGAGCGCAACCCGCGGGCGGCCACCGATTGTTTCTGAACGAGCGCCGGATTTTGTGCAGAAGATCACCGCGGTGATGCTGGCCGGTAAGGGTGACCTGCTGCCCGTGAGCGCCTTTACGGTCGACGGCACGTGGCCGGTCGGCACCGCGAAGTGGGAAAAGCGCAACCTGGCGCTGGAAATCCCGGTTTGGGATCCGAAGGTTTGCATTCAATGCAATCAATGCGCGCTCGTTTGTCCCCACGCGGCGATTCGCGCCAAGGTGTACGACGAGCCGTCACCGGCTACCCTACCTTCAACCTTCAAGTCGACTGCCTACAGGGCGCCCGAATACAAAGGGAAAATGTTCACCATCCAGGTTGCGCCGGAGGATTGTACCGGCTGCAACTTGTGCGTAAACGTCTGTCCGGCAAAGGAGCGCACCAATCCGAAACACAAAGCGATCAATATGGAGCCGCAAGCCCCGCTGCGTGATAACGAACGCGTGAATTATGACTTCTTCCTCGGCTTACCCGAGTTAGAGCGCGGCAGTGTGGCGCGGCTCGATCACAAAGGCTCGCAGTTCCTCGAGCCCTTGTTTGAATACTCCGGCGCCTGCTCGGGTTGCGGCGAAACTCCTTACCTCAAGATGTTGACCCAGCTCTTCGGCGATCGTTTGTTAATCGCTAATGCGACCGGCTGTTCTTCAATCTACGGCGGCAATTTGCCGACGACGCCGTACACCACCAATAGCGATGGGCGTGGTCCGGCGTGGTCCAACTCTTTGTTCGAAGACAATGCCGAATTCGGTTTTGGCTTTCGCCTGGCCCTCGATGTCCACCTCAAGGCCGTCCACGGTTTAGTCGAGCGACTTGCGCCGCAACTTGGCGACAACCTGGTTTCAGAGCTGTTGAATGCCGACCAGACTGGCGAAGCTGGAATCATTTCACAGCGTGAGCGAGTAAAAGCTTTGCGCGAGAAGTTGGCGGGTTTGGACTCTGCCGAAGCGCGCCGCCTGGACGTACTCGCCGACTATTTGGTCAAGAAAAGTGTCTGGCTGGTGGGCGGCGATGGCTGGGCTTATGACATCGGCTATGGCGGACTTGATCACGTTCTGGCCAGCCGTCGCAATGTCAATATTCTGGTGCTGGATACCGAAGTCTATTCCAACACCGGCGGTCAGGCGTCAAAGGCCACGCCGTTGGGAGCCGCGGCGAAATTTGCCGCGGGCGGCAAGCCGATCGGAAAGAAGGACCTCGGGCTACTCGCAAACATGTACGGCCATGTTTATGTAGCGCGAGTGGCCTTTGGCGCCAAGATGGTCCAAACCGCCCAGGCTTTCCTCGAAGCCGAATCTTACGACGGACCGTCGTTAATCATCGCGTACAGCCATTGCATCGCGCACGGCTATGACATGGCCAACGGCGCGGCGCAACAAAAGCTAGCGGTCGAATCAGGTGTCTGGCCGCTTTATCGATTTGATCCGCGTCGTCTGGTGAAGGGCGAGGCGCCGCTCAATCTCGATTATGGTCCACCCAAGCCGAAGGTCGCAGAGTACATGCGTAACGAGTCGCGCTTTCGCATGATCGAGCGCGCTGACCCGGCGCGTTTCAAGCATTTCATCGAGGAATCTCAGGCCGCGGCCACTCGCCGTTATGCGGGTTATCAACAACTCGCGCAAATCACTCTGCCCGCGCGCGACAAGACGGAAGAACCATCAAGCGGAAATGGAGATAGTGGAGAGCAAAAATGAATCTCACAACTACATACATGGGACTTTCCCTGCCGCATCCGCTGGTCATCGGATCGAGTGCGCTGACAGACGATCTCGAGACGGTCAAAGAACTGGAAGACCAGGGCGCCGCGGCCCTTGTGCTCCGTTCGCTGTATGCCGAGGAAATAGCCGGCGAGCAGATGTCGGCTTTCTTTAACAGCGAGAGCCACGACGAATCTTCGCCTGAAGCGGGAAGTTATTTCCCCGAGCCCGAACTGGCGCTGGGTCCCGAAGAGTATCTGGAACACTTGCGGCGCGTAAAAGCAACGGCCGGTATTCCCGTGATTGCTTCACTCAACGGCTCGAGCCCGGGCAATTGGATTTCTTATGCCCGTTTGATTCAGGAGGCGGGAGCCGACGGATTGGAATTGGATCTCTATCACTCGGCCAGCGATGCGGCGACGAGCGCTGCCGAAATCGAGAATCAGATGATTGAGATTGTGCGCTCGGTGAAGGCGGGAGTTAGTATCCCGGTGGCCGCAAAACTCTCTCCACTGTTTACTGCTTTCGCCAACTTTGCCACTCGACTCGACTCAGCCGGCATCGACGGACTGGTTCTATTTACCCGCTTTCATAAAGTCGATATCGATGTCATCGACCTCGAGGTTCTGCGCTCGGTCGAATTGTCTGATTCTTCAGAATTGCAGTTGCGGCTGAGAGGCGCGGCAGTCCTGGCCGGCAGAGTAAATGCCGACATCGCCATCGCCGGTGGCGTGCACACTGGGCTGGATGTAGTTAAGGCCAACATGTCAGGCGCCTGTGTCACACAAATGGTCTCAGCGATCCTCAGGAACGGCCCGCGGCACTTGCGTACAGTGCTGGCAGAGCTTGAGGCCTGGATGACTGAGAACGAGTGGGAATCGCTGGCAGAGATGCGCGGCAATATGAGTTTTCAGCGAATTCCGGATCCGGCAGCGTACGAACGGGCTACCTATCGGAGGTTCCATTAAGGGGGGAATAGTTCAGTGGATGATTATGCATTAGTACTCAACGCCGGTTCTTCCAGCCTCAAGTTCTGCGTTTTCCAGCGCCCCGATAGCGAAAAGTGGCGCCTGGCAGCACGGGGGCAGATTGAGGGCATCGGCACATCACCGCGACTCTCGGCCAAAGGCCCCGACGGAGAGAAGTTAGTCGATGAAAAATTGTCCGACTCAATCCGTACCGGACAGGACGCCATCGAGACCCTCGCCGTCTGGCTTAGATCGAAATACGCCGGAGCACGTGTGTTAGGAGTCGGTCACCGGGTCGTTCACGGCGGTCCAAACTTCGATCGTCCAACGATTGTGAGCGATGAAGTTTTAGCTGAGCTCAACAAGCTGATTCCGTTGGCTCCGCTCCATCAACCTTACAACCTCGCGGCGATCGAAGCGGTTGCCGAGCGCCTTCCCGGCGTGCCCCAGGTAGCTTGCTTTGACACCAGTTTTCATCGAGGTCATGCACCAGTCGCCGAGTTGGTTCCCTTACCTCGCGAGCTTTGCAAATCAGGTGTCGCGCGTTACGGATTTCATGGCATCTCGTACGAATACATTGCGTCGGTCCTGCCGCAGGTCGCACCCGAAATTGCGACCGGCCGGGTAATCGTGGCGCATCTCGGCAGCGGCGCCAGCCTCTGCGCCCTGAAAGATGGAAAGAGCGTGGACACGACCATGGGTTTTACGGCGGTGGAGGGGTTGTGTATGGGAACGCGGCCGGGCTCAATCGATCCGGGCGTCGTACTTTTTCTCTTCCAGACTCTCGGGCTGTCAGTCAAAGAAGTGGAAGCAATTCTCTACAAGAAATCGGGCCTGCTCGCAATTTCCGAAATCAGCAACGACATGCGCGATCTTCTGGGTCGCACCGAACCTGAAGCGATACTGGCGGTGGACTACTTCGTCTATCGGACCGCCAAAGAGATTGGCGCGCTGGCCGCGGTGCTCGGCGGTCTCGACGCATTAGTGTTTACCGCCGGCATTGGCGAGAACTCTGCCGAGGTTCGCCAAAGGATCTGCGAGGCGTCCGCCTGGTTGGGAATTGAACTCAACGAAGAGGCGAATGCCGGTAAAGCCACGCGGATTTCCAACGCTGAAAGCAAAGTCTCAGTGTGGGTGATTCCGACGAACGAAGAACTAATGATCGCCCGGCATACCGGAGATTTGCTGGGCATAAGAAACGCAGTGGCAGGGGCGTCCCGCCCGTGAAAATCACGCGCAGGATGCGCGTGCCACCAAGTGGCACAGACTTTAGTCTGTGATTCCGATCGTCAAGACTCACAGACTGAAGTCTGTGCCACCGATAAAAAACAAGAAGGGGTTCAAAATGGTTAGCGCAGCCGCACAAATTCCAACTGATAAAACGAGTCAGTCGTGGGCAGGATTTACACCCGGTCTCTGGCAGAAAGAGATCAACGTCCGGGACTTCATTCAACAGAACTACACGCCGTACGAGGGTGACGAGTCTTTTCTCGCGCCGGTGACCGATCGCACAAAAGCTATCTGGGCGCGCTTGTGTGATTTGTTTATCGAAGAGCGCAAGAAAGGCGTGCTCGACATCTCGCAAATCCCTGGCGGTATCACTTCCCACGCAGCGGGCTACATCGACCGCGAAAATGAAATCATTGTGGGCCTGCAAACCGAAGCGCCGCTCAAACGATCAATCATGCCGAATGGCGGCTTCCGTATGGTCCTGGGCGCGCTCAAGACGTACGGGTACGAACCCGATCCGCATATCGTCGAGACATTCACCAAGTATCGCAAGACACACAATGAAGGCGTGTTCGATGCTTACACAGCGGACATCAGGCGCTGTCGCAGCTCGCATGTGCTTACCGGACTTCCCGACGCCTATGGTCGCGGTCGCATCATCGGCGACTACCGGCGGGTGGCGCTGTACGGCGTCACCCGTTTAATTGAACGAAAGCAGGAAGAGAAACGCAGCCTCGATTCGGCGATGTCCACCGAAGCGATCATTCGTGACCGCGAAGAACTCAGCGAGCAGATTCGCTCGCTCAAAGAGTTGCAGCAGATGGCTGCGAGTTATGGGTTTGATATTTCTGTTCCCGCCAGCACCGCCAAAGAGGCAGTGCAGTGGCTTTACTTCGGTTACCTCGCAGCGGTCAAAGAGCAGAACGGCGCGGCCATGTCTTTGGGTCGCACTTCGACTTTCCTCGATATTTATTTTCAGCGCGATCTCGCCGCCGGCACATTGACTGAGGAACAGGCGCAGGAAATCATCGACGACTTTGTTATCAAACTGCGCATCGTTCGGTTCCTGCGGACGCCCGAATACGACGAGTTGTTCGCGGGCGACCCCACCTGGGTCACCGAATCGATTGCCGGGATGGGCGATGACGGCCGGTCGCTGGTCACTAAGACAAGCTTCCGATACCTGCAAACTCTCTACAACCTCGGACCCGCGCCGGAACCAAACATGACGATCTGGTATTCACCAAGATTGCCGGATGGATTTCGCAGCTTCTCCGCGAAGGTGGCGATTGACACCAGTTCAATCCAATTCGAAAGCGATGAGATCATGCGCCGCGAATGGGGCGACGACGGCGCAGTTGCGTGTTGCGTTTCGCCGATGCTAATGGGCAAGCAGATGCAGTTCTTTGGCGCTCGCGCCAACTTGGCCAAGTGCCTGCTCTATGCAATCAATGGTGGCCGCGACGAAATAACCGGCGATCAGATTGGGCCGAAAACTGAAGCGGTCCAGGGGGACTACCTCGATTTCGAGGACGTGCAGGACAGATTTGAAAAGATGATGGAGTGGCTCGCCGGAGTTTATGTCAATGCCATGAACGTCATCCATTACATGCACGACAAGTATGCCTACGAACGCGTTGAGATGGCCTTGCACGATTATGCGCCGTTCCGAACGATGGCCTTTGGGATGGCCGGTATGTCAGTAGTCGCCGACAGCCTCTCGGCGATGCGTTACGCCAGGGTGCGAGTCGTTCGCGATGAGACCGGCCTGATAACCGACTACCAGACTGAAGGAGAGTTTCCCTATTTCGGCAATAACGACAACCGCGTGGATCACCTCGCCGCCTGGGTGGTAAGCACTTTCATGAACAAGCTGCGCAAGTATCCAACTTATCGAAACGCCCTCCATACCCAATCGATTCTGACGATCACGTCGAACGTGGTTTACGGCAAGAGCACCGGTAACACGCCCGATGGCCGGCGGCAGGGCGAACCGTTCGCGCCCGGAGCCAATCCGATGCATGGCCGGGACAGCCACGGCATCCATGCTTCGGGGGCTTCAGTTGCCAAAATTCCCTATCGAGACGCCGCCGACGGCATTTCACTGACGACGACTTTGGTGCCCGAAGGCCTCGGCAGAGTGGCCGAGGATCGTATTACCAATCTGCGCAGCATGCTCGACGCATTCTTCGGCAGCACCGGTTTTCACATGAATGTGAATGTGCTGAATCGCGTTATGCTGCTGGACGCAATGGATCACCCGGAAAAATATCCAAACCTGACAATCCGTGTTTCGGGCTATGCGGTGAACTTTGTGCGGCTGACCCGTGAGCAACAGATGGATGTCGTCAATCGCACTTTCCATGGTGCCGGTGCGGTGTGATTGTGGCGCGGATTACGAGACGCGTATCCAGTGCGTGCTTCCCTAGGCGCCCCCCTTGCCAACTCTCTTCAGGGAGGTCGAGATGAACATCAGCGAACTTACGGCGGTCAATCCGATTGAGGGAAAGAACCCGTTTGAACTCCGTCTCAATCAGAGCTTCGGCGTGCCGGAATCGGCGGTCAAGAAAGCTCTCGACAGTGGCGACATTGGTTTCATTCATTCGTTTACCACGGGCTCAACGGTCGATGGCCCCGGTGTGCGTGTGGTGGGCTGGACTGCGGGTTGTCAGTGGCGCTGTCGCTACTGTCACAACCCGGACACCTGGAACATGATGAACGGAATGGCGGTCACGCTCGAGGGAGCTGCGGAAGAACTGCGCAAATACCGGCATGGACTAAAAACCATGTCGGGCGGATTTACGCTGAGCGGCGGCGAGCCGCTGATGCAGGACCGGTTTGCCGTCAAGCTCTTGACCGCTGCCCAGGCGATGGGAATTCACACCGCCGTCGAAACTAACGGATTCCTGGGCTCACGCCTTTCGGATGAAGAACTGGAGAAGATTGATCTGGTCTTGCTGGGTATCAAGACCTGGGGTGAGGAAAAGCACCGCCGCCTGACGGGAAAAGATATTGAGCCAACACTCGAATTTGCCCGCCGTCTGGCGAATCGCCGCAGACCGATTTGGGTCCGCTTTGTGTTGGTGCCCGGTTTGACCGATGACGCTGAGGATCTCAAACAGATGGCCCAGTTCATCGCGAGCTTGGGAGTAGTCGAGCGGGTAGAGGTACTACCATTTCACCAGTTGGGCCGGTTCAAATGGAGGGCCCTCGGACTTGATTACACGCTCGAAAACACAACCGCCCCGCCTCCCGATTTGATCGAGATGGCTTGTGGAGTATTTCGGGCTGAAGGACTCAAGGCGTTTTGAGGTGAGAACCGTCCCAGCTGCCGCAACCCGAGCCATGCTATGACGTGTTTCCGGAGCAGACTTCTAAAGACTTTTTGTTCAAGGCGAAAGGAGTCTCAATGCTTAAACCCATAATCTCCAGTGTTGTTGTGATCCTATTTTTCTTCGCTCCAACAATCCGGACGGATCGGAAAATTATTCTTCCGCCCGGAGCTAAGGCTGGCGGAAATTGGAGTCCCGGAATCCTGCTGGATGGGACGCTCTACATCTCGGGAATGGGAGGCGAGGACGCCACCGGAAAAATACCCGTGGATTTCGATGCTGAAGTGAAACAAAGCCTCGACAACATCGGCGTGGTCCTGAAAGAAGCCGGGATGTCGCCAGCCGATGTCGTGAGCGTGCAGGTGTATCTCACGGATGTAAACACGTTCCAACAGATGAATGCTGTATACACGTCGTACTTCAAAGACCCGCGACCGACCCGCACCACGGTGGTAGTGGCCAAGCTGGTGGGGGCGGGACGAATAGAAATCACGGCTACTGCGAGAAAATAGCGGAGGCAGGGTGGATTAGACCTCGAGCACCCGTCATTTGAAAAAGACGTTGAATCGGTGCGGGGCGCTAACGCACCTTGAAGCGCGCGCATCGTTATTGAGATATTTCCACCAGGAATCAAATGACGCCGTCTCGAACTGCGCTGACGCGCCGCGATCTCGCTGCAATCAGTTTGACCCTGGTCAACCCGCGGCCATTAACTCGCTGGTGCTCGAAAGTCATGAAATGAGCAGGATTGCCTTGCAAGTTTCAGTTCGCGCCGCGACGGCCGCAGGTCTGGCAGTTGCGGTCGCCCAGATCCTGCGGCTCGAATTCCCGATTTACGCAATGATCGCCGCGATCATAGTCACCGATTTATCGGCGGCCCGGACGCGGCAGTTGGGCGGGACGCGGATGGTGGGGACCATTTTGGGCGCCGTGTTCGGAGCTGCTATCAGTCCACTCGCGGCCATGCACGACATCGGGGTGATCGTGATGGGCGCCGGAATATTTGCGGCCATCTTAACCAGTCAGCTGCTGGGTATGAAGGATTCGGCAAAGGTAGCCGGGTACGTCTGCGGCGTTGTCCTGCTGACTCACAGCGATCATCCATGGTCCTATGCGCTGTACCGGGGGTTGGAGACCGGTCTGGGCATTGCCGCAGCCTTCTCGGTGGGTCTGGTGCCGAAACTCTTAAGGATTGAAATGGACCGATCAGATTCGGCCGGCTGAATCTGATAACCGAGGCCAGTACCGGGCGCGAGAGCGACCGGGTAGTTCGATTGTTCAGCGGAGATGGTCGTGTACGATTCGCTTTCAAACGTGATTCAAGAGCCAAAGCGAGTCCATCAAAATATGGCTCCGCCACGCCGATGCGCGGCAAGTCTGTGACTTGCCGGGTGACTTCTTATGAAGTTGGCGGTCTAAGACCGCAGGTCGGAGACCCTTCGGAATAGGGGAATCGTTTAACGGCAAGTCAGAGACTTGCCGCGCATCGGAGTGGCAAAGCCATAGCCGAGGTAACTGCTTCCATTTCAGGTTGAGTTGAACTTTGAGGGAACCTCGGTCGCTATCCCCACTCGTCGCGATGCTGACACGTTTGCTATGAATCAAGATTCCACACTCACACTGAGTGCTCCTTTGAGCAAGGCGCTCAAGACCCCGATCAACTGGCTACTGATCTTCGTGCCGATTAGTGTCGCGCTGGAACACGTGAGCGGGACTCCGACGCCGGTTATTTTCTTTTCGGCGGCATTGGCGATCATACCGATCGCCGCGGTGATTGTCCGCGCGACTGAACAACTCGCAACGCGCACAGGGGATGCGGTAGGCGGTTTGTTGAATGCGACGTTTGGCAACACACCCGAATTGATTATTTCCCTGGTAGCGCTGCGGGCCGGTTATCTGGACATGGTTCGGGCGTCGCTGGTGGGCGCGATCCTGGCCAACCTGCTACTGGCTTTGGGCATGGCTTTCTTTATGGGCGGCCTGCGCTTTCACGAGCAGCGATTCAATCCGGCGGCGACCCGCGCTTACAGCACGATGATGTTTGTCGCCGCCATCAGCATGACAGTGCCCAGCGCGTTCAATCGCGCATACGGAGCGCAAGGCGTCCTACGCGAGGAACAGCTGCTTAATATCGGCATCGCCTTCCTGTTGCTGGTCGCCTACGGACTATATCTCCTGTTTTCACTGAAGACCCATCCAGGCGCTTTTGCCAGTGTCGAGAGTGAAGTAGAAGCCAGCGAAGGAGAGGCACAATGGAGCGTGACCCGCGCGGTTGTCAGCCTGATCGTGGCTTCGGCGCTCGCGGCATGGATGAGTGAGATTCTGGTGGGCGCGGCCGAGGGTACCGGCAAGACGCTGGGCATGTCACAGGTTTTCATTGGCATTGTTTTTGTCGCGATCGTCGGTGGGGCCGCTGAAAGTGGATCGGCGATAGCTATGGCGCGGAAGAACAAGATGGATTTGTCGATTGGCATCGCGCTGGGAAGCTGTATCCAAATCGCTTTGTTCGTCGCCCCGGTGCTGGTGTTGGCCAGTTATTTCATCGCGCCGCATCCGCTTGAACTATCATTCGGCCGAGCTGAGATTGGCTCGCTTTTTATGGCCGTTTTGATCGGAGCGCTGGTTTGCGGCGACGGGCAATCAAACTGGTACAAAGGAGTTCAGCTAATCACCGTCTACGCGATGATTGCGCTGATGTTCTATCTAATGCCAGAACTGCCGGGGTGATCCGCGGTGACCAGCTGCGGAGCAGCGGTCAGAGTTAAGCCCAGGACTTACCTCAGTAACCCGAAGGGTTGCAAAGAAAGTAGCCGGTGGTCGGAGTCCGCGGAGACCACCGGGAGTGCGAGATTAATCAGGTCGCACCCCGGAGGGGTGCCAGATCCTTCGACGTGACGGGGCCAGTATCGAATTTGACGCGGAGTATCTATGGTGACGTCTGGCACCCCTTCGGAGTGCGGTCATCACTAATGACTTTTCCGGTGGTCTCCGCGGACTCCGACCACCGGCTACTTTCTGGCAACCCTTCGGGTTGCGCTGAGGTCAATCAACTATATGAATGACCTCGCAAAGCCTCACCCTAAGGCTCTGATCGCTGCCCCGCAGCTTGGTGAACGTCAGCCACGATTTTAAGCTTTTGCCGCGACCTGGCCCGGTTCAGTGGCCTCATTTTCTGACGCTGCCGGCTCCGCGTCTGGATCGTCCGCCACCCACCCCATGAAGATTTGATGCCCAAGCGCGAACAACGTCGCGCCAACGAACATCCCCAGGATCCCGCCGCTCGCCATCCCGCCTAACGCACCCAGCAGCATCACCGGCATTGGTACGTCAACGCCGCGACCCAGCATTAGCGGTTTCAAAACGTTGTCCGCGAGCCCAACCACCAGCAGGATGATGGTATGAGTGATCGCCGACCCGGTGCTGTACAGACCGCTCGACCAGATGTAAATGATGGCCGGAATCGTGACAATCACGGCGGGCAATTGGGCAATAGCCAGAATCAGAACCACGACCGCCAAAACGCCCGCTGCCGGTACGCCGGCGAGCATCAACGCCAACCCGGTGAGTACCGCCTGCATGAAGGCGACCCCGAGAACGCCTAACGCGACCGCGCGGATGGTTGACGTGGTGAGTTTGAAGAAGGCCTCGCCTCTTTCGGGGCCGGCGACCCGAACGAAGATTCCGTGACCAGCGGCGGCAGCGGGTTCGCCGTATGCCATCAGAATGCCGGCGACGATAAATGAGGCCAGGAACAGCAACAGGCCCTTGGCAAGGCCGGCGACCATAGCGAGAGCTTTTCCGGCCAATTCGCCAATCTTCGGCTGCATGCTCTGCACAAACGCGGGCAGGTCGTTATGAGCTTTCGACCACCCCGCGTAGATCTTCTTCCCCACCAGCGGCCATTTCTCAATGCCTGGACGCGGCGGCGGAATCTGCACAGTGTTTTGCTGCACGGAGCCGATGAAATTACGAGTGGTGTCGGCAAACGAATTCAGCAGCCACGCCACTGGCACAACGATCAACACCAGGCCGATGATTATCACAAGTGTCGAGGCGAGCCATTGCTTCCGGCCGAGCCTGCCGGCGAGCCGTTGATGCAACGGATACAACGTGACCGCCAGGATGATTGACCAGACCGTCAACGTCAGGAATGGCGAAAAGATCTGGTAGCACAATACCGCCAGTGCGCCAATCAAAACGATTCGAATCAACACGTCCATCAGAGGCGTGGACGCACGCTGTTCCAAAACGGAAGGCTGCGAGACGGAATTCATTTGTATACTCCTCTTTCGAGGCCAGGATAGAGGGCGCGCACCTTAGTGTAGCCAGGTGAGTCTGGTCACCAACCTGTTATTTCTGACAGGTATCCCCAGTTAGTCTTAAAAATAAGATTGGCCTCCAGCGACGTACCAGAACTGGAGGATTTGAGGATTTATGGTCGTTCCGACTAAATCTCTAACCAATGACCTCAGTAGTTACGGGATCGCGAGATCGACCATCAGCGGGGCGCCGCTGAGCGAGGAAGAAGCGCGCAAGACACACGCCTTTTGGCGGGCCTGCAATTACCTCGCGCTGGGGATGATCTATTTACAGGATAATCCCCTGCTCCGTGATCCGCTGACGCCCGATCACATTAAGAACCGAATGCTCGGTCACTGGGGCGCGAGCCCGGCGCTCTCCTTTATATACACGCACCTGAATCGGGTCATTAAGAGTTTCGATCTCGACATGATTTTCATGGCCGGACCCGGTCATGGCGCCCCCGGAGTTCTCGGGCCGGTTTATCTCGAAGGCGCTTACTCCGAAGTTTACCCGGACAAAAGCCAGGACGAAGAGGGCCTGCTCCGGTTCTTCAAACAGTTCTCGTTTCCGGGCGGTATCGGTAGTCACTGCACGCCCGAAACTCCGGGCTCGATTCATGAGGGAGGCGAGCTCGGCTATGTGCTGTCGCATGCCTGCGGAGCAGTCTTCGACAATCCGGACTTGATTGTCGCGGCCGTGGTCGGTGACGGCGAGGCCGAAACCGGGCCGCTCGCCACATCCTGGCACATCAGCAAATTTCTCAATCCAATCCGTGACGGCGCCGTGCTGCCGGTTCTGAACCTCAACGGCTACAAGATTAACAATCCGACGCTGCTCGCGCGCATCAGCCACGAGGAATTGGAAGACCTGTTCAAGGGCTACGGCTACGCGCCCTGCTTCGTCGAAGGGTCTGACCCGGCGTCGATGCATCAGGCGATGGCGGCAACATTGGACCATTGCCTGCAAACAATCAGATCCGCGCAGCAGGACGCCCGCACCAGCGGCGTCGCCGCGCGGCCTCGCTGGCCCATGATTGTTCTGCGCACGCCGAAAGGTTGGACTGCGCCGGCTGAAGTTGATGGGCACAAGGTCGAGGGACTTTGGCGATCACATCAAGTGCCACTCGCCAAGGTCAAGACAAATCCCGCGCACCTGAAGCTGCTTGAAGAATGGATGCGCAGCTACAAACCCGAGGAGCTGTTCGACGAAAACGGGGTCCTGGTTTCCGAACTGAAGGAACTGACACCGTCGGGCGCTCGCCGTATGGGCGCCAACCCGCACGCCAACGGCGGGTTGCTGAAGAAGACCCTGCGGCTGCCGGACTTTCGCGAATATGCGCTCCGGTTCGATAAGCCGGGACAGGTTGAAGCCGAAAACACGCGCGCGTTGGGTGCCTTTCTGCGCGACGTGATGAGGGCAAACATGACCACGTTTCGCGTCTTTGGCCCGGACGAGAACACGTCGAACAAGCTCGACGCGATTTACGAAGTCAGCAAGAAGCTCTGGCTGGCTGAAACTTTTCCGGAAGACGCCGA
>Ga0070694_100000325_pt1 | contig 25683 bp, 6 predicted proteins | sample KBSK1251metaG_FD_65470 | JGI IMG/M metagenome (GOLD analysis project Ga0070694, IMG submission 65470) | Corn, switchgrass and miscanthus rhizosphere microbial communities from Kellogg Biological Station, Michigan, USA - KBS K1-25-1 metaG | ecosystem: Host-associated > Plants > Roots >...
GAGCTGCCTCCAAGCTGCCTGGTCCAGTACAACATCTGTTTTTGTAATCGCTTGCCTTCTATCCATGACCGCTGCCAGGTTGCATAGTCTGCGAATTGGATCTTCAGATCCTCCAACGGGCTCTCTTCTCCCCTCCGGAATCCCTGGTAGATGTCTGCCACTTCCCTGACGAGAATCGACAACGACCATGCGTCGCTCACTATATGGTGCATTACGACGACCAGCACGCACTCGTATTCTCTCAGCTTTATCAGCTTCACTCTCATGAGTGGGCCGGTTTCCAGGTTGAAACCCTTCGCCCCGAACTCTCTCGCAATCTCTCTCGCCTTGCTCTCTCTGTTTTCTTCCGGTTCCCGGCGGAGGTCTTCCTCCTCGATCTCTACGTGTGGATCCGGCAAGATCTCCTGCACCGGCACGCCGTCCTGGGCACGGTAGGTCGTGCGCAGCACCTCATGCCTCCTGACAATCTCTGTTATCGCTCGCTTGAGCGCGTCGTGATCGAGGGTGCCTTTGATCAGGATTGCTCGCCAACTGTTGTACTGACTGCTGACCGGTTGTAGTTGATCGAGAAACCAAAGTCGTTGCTGGCCGAAAGAGAGCGGGATCGGGCCTGTTTGTTCGACCCGCACAATTTCCGGCAGCAGTTCGTATGGAGCGAGGCACTTCAAGACCTCAACTTCAGCAGCCAGCGCTTTCAAGCTCGGCTTCTCAAACAAAGTCCTGAGAGGGAGTTCAACTTTAAGTACATCCCTGACCCTGGAGGCGACCCGGGTTGCCAAAAGCGAGTGGCCTCCCAAATCGAAGAACGTTTCGGCGGTCGATCTGACCTTCACGCCGAGGATGTCTTCCCATAGTCCCGCAATGATTTCTTCGTAAGCAGACCAGGGCTGATTGTTCTGCTGTTCGTAGTCAGGCTCTTCATTGGGTTCCGGCAGAGCATCAATATCGACTTTGCCGTTTCGATTGATGGGAAGCTGCTTGAGCTTAACTATCAGGGCAGGGACCATGTACTCAGGCAAACGATCTTTGAGGAAAAGCTTCAACTGCGCCGGGGTGAGATAGGGCTGGTGCGCAGGGCGCGCAAGCTGGAGACGTTCAGTATACGGGGCAGGAGTAAACGTCAAGCCGTTTCTGACGCAGTAGAGGTTGAAGCGGTCCGTGCCGGCCAGTTTATCCTCCTGCTCGACCTCGACGCGATAACCTTTGCGTTGTAGGAATCTTCGGACCAAAGCGAGTGTGCCGTGAGCGGAGCGCCCAGGCTTGTCGTGGACCTCTATAACGATCTGATCGATTTTGGACCAGTCTTCGTAGTTGATTCCCCGGAGCACCTCGATCTCGGCCCTTTGTACGTCAATTTTGAGCAAACCGACACTTTGAATATTTTCCTCGGCAATGAGCTGGCTGACCGTCTTTACCGGGCAGAGCAGCTTGCTGGCTTCGAGCCTCCAATCGAACAACTCCGATGAGTGCTGCAACAACTCATCAGCATCCTGACTCCCACGCAGTTGCTCATTCTCCAGAAGCGTTTTGAGCAACTCTCGATCTTCACTTAAGCCGTCGAATTTTGACATCGAGCTGAGGACGCTCATCCTGCTGTAGAAACTGAATTCTTCAACGCCCGCGATATTGCCCATCGCGAATTGTCTCACTGCGGCGCCCGGTGCATAGCGGTGCCCATTCTCACGCAGCTTCTCACAGAGGTCCGGGATGGGCTCAATCGAATAGATCCTGGCGCGCGGGTTTCTGCTGGAAACGTATAGCGTGAACATGCCGATGTTTGCGCCGACGTCAATGACCACTGTGTCACCGGCAGGGATGGCTACACCGCCACGCTCGTAGCCACGATTCAGAAATATCTCCTCATAGAGCGCGTCCGTTTCTTCCCGATTCTGGTGGGCGATCGACATACCGTTGTCGAGCACGTAATCGTCTTTGTCCAGAGTTCCCCGATCGGCAGGGACAAAGTAAGCGATGAGTCGTGTCTGTGAGGCGTCTTGTCTCGGCAAAACGACAGCTTGTTTAATTTCCGGAAGACTCAACAGCGCCGCTTCGATTTCACCAGGCTCGACACGATTACCCCTGACTTTCACCTGCCGGTCGGCTCTGCCCAGAAAGACAAGCGAGCCGTCGGCGAGATATTTGACGACGTCAGCAGTGCAGTACATCCTCGCGCCGTGGTGCGCGAATGGATCCGGGAGAAATTTTTCTGCGGTTAAGTCGGGGCGTTCAAAGTAACCACGACCGACACCCTCTCCAGCAATGAACAACACGCCAGGCACACCGATGGGCACAGGCCTGAGAGCTTGATCCAACACGTACAGTCGAACGTTTGTGAGAGGTTTGCCAATCACCGGAGTGTTTCGGGAGTTGGAGACTTCAACCGTCGTAGCATCAACCGTGCATTCCGTTGGGCCGTACAGATTGAAGAACTTAATCGGCGCCGCGTCCTTTATCTGTAGCCACAAACGCCGGTCAATTGCTTCTCCTCCTACCAGGATCCTGTTGAGAGTGGAACCATTCCCATTCAGCAGACCAGCATCGAGCAACAGGTTCAACTGTGAAGGCGTGGTTTCCAGCAGGTCTAACTTTTCTTCCCTCAGAAAATCTAACAACGCGTTTCCGTCTACCCTGATTTGGTCAGGCACGATCACAAGAGTGTGACCGGCGGCCAACTGAATCACTTGCTTGATCGAACCGTCAAAAGCAAGCGGCCCGTTGAGCGTCACCTGAGAACCTTTCTGTTGATCGTACACCGCATCATTGAGCGCATAGAGGAGATTTACTACGGAATGGTGTTCGACCATGGCGGCCTTGGGAAGGCCCGTGGACCCGGAGGTAAAGATCAGATACGCGAGATTGTTGGGCTGCACAGGCCGGTGGGGGTTCTCGGCGCTGCATTGGCTGATCTGACCAGCAACCGCCTCCTCATCCAACGCGATCACTACCGCTTCAGTGTCAGGCAATGAAGGAACCAGTTCGCGGTGGGTGACTATCAGACTAGGATTCGCCTGATCGAGCATAACCTTGAGCCTGGCACGCGGCTGCGTTACATCCAGAGGTACGAACGCAGCCCCCGACTTCCAAACGGCCCAGAGCGACGAGACCATATCTATGGAGCGCTCGACGAAGAGGACGACTCTTGATTCAGGCTCAGCGCCTTTACTTATGAGGTAATGAGCGAGCCGGTTAGCTGACGCGTTGAGCTCGCTGAAACTCATCGACTGCTGCAGGAACTTCACTGCTGTGCGCTCCGGGCTCTGCCTGGCCTGATCCTCCAAAAGCTGGTGAATGCTGGAGGTGTCGGGGTAAGGCCGATGAGTGTTATTCCAATCGACCAGAACCTTAGCGGTCAGCTCTGGCCCAAGTGTGTCGAGCTTCGCCAGCGGAAGGTCAGCGTTCGCAACAACGCTTTCCAGGAGGCAACTGAAATAAGTCGACAATAACTCAACGGACTCGGGATCGAATCGAGTGGCGTCAAACCGAAGGAACAACGATATCGACTGGGGCAGCCGCACACAGGACAAACACAGCTTGAATCTTTCGACAATCGATTGCCGATTTATTAGCGAGAAGCACACGCCGCGCGACTGAAGCTTCCCTTCGTCCTCCTCATACTCGAAAGCCACTGAGAAGAACGGTGGATCTTCGGATGCAGACAGGCTCTCGTTCCAAAGGAAGCAATCTTCCTGAGTGTGAAGGTCGCGCACAGCACTTGACACTGATTTCAGGACATCGCTGAAGAGGAAGTCGTTTTCGAAGTGTGTGTAAAAAGGTATGGACCTGGCATAGAGACCAAGCGCGGTCTTGAGTGGCTCATATCTTCGGCCGTTGGAGATAAAGCCAGTGACGATGTCGCTGTTGCTGGTGAGTTTCCAGAGCAATGTCTGCCAACAAGCGAGCATGAACTCGGCCGGCGATACGTCGCACGAATTGCTGATTGCGAAAAGCTTCTGTGCTGAATCCGGAGAAATCTTCAAAGCTAACGAGCCCGGATCGAATTTCGAAGCGGTGTCGTCGCTCTTTTCAAAAGGAAGGTTGCTAATCGGGCTTAGCAGCGCGCTCTGCTCGCGCCAGTATTCTCGTGCCGCAATTGCTTCATCGGACTCAAGCAATTTTGTTTGCCAGGCTGAGAAGTCCGCATACTGCACGACTTCGTCCGAATCGTCATCCGAGGCGAAGCTCGTCGCATAAGCGCACGAGACATCGTGCACCAGCGTCTTGAGGCTCCAACCGTCGGCGCACATGGAAGGCAGCGTCGCGACCAGCACATGTCGACTCTTCGATAGTGCGATCAACGAGAAACGTGCCAGTGGCCCACTGTCAAACTTCCAGGCCGCTTGCCGGTCCTCCAGCGATAGCTTCTCAATCTCGGCTCGCTGTTCCTCGGCGTTGAAGTCACTGAAGTCGGCTTCGCGATAGTCAAAGACCACATTCGTTTTGATTGCCTGAATAGGAATGTCCACTCCTGGTAAGGCGTGAAAAGTAGTTCTGAGGATCTCGTGCTTGGCGACGACTCTTTCCAGCGCCTCACTAAGAGCCGCTTTATTAAGTTCGCCTTCAATCAGAACAGTGCACTGTGAATAATAGTCCCTGCCGCTTTGCTGCAAGAGCCAGAGCCTCTTCTGTTGCGGCGAAAGAGCAAATCCTTCAATGATCGCCTGTGCCATGTCCTTTTCCTGTTTCTGATTCTGGGAATTGTTCGGAGTGCCTACGTTGGACCAGGTCGCTCTCTGTACTGACGGATCCAGGTGCGGTTAGAGAGTATTCCAACTGAATGGTTCGGCCATGCCGGCGATCACGTTTCTCGGCCCGGTGAAGGACCGGCGTCCGTGCGCGGCAAGCATGTTGTCGATCATCAACACATCGCCTCGCTGCCAGCCGAAGGTTACCTCTTGTTCGATGTATGCGCTGCGAAGTGCGTCCAGCACGTCGGGCTCGATCTGTGTTCCGTCCCCGTAGTAAGTGTTGTTGGGAAGATCGTCCTCGCCGAATTCAGTCATAAGAACGTCGCGCACGCTGGATTCCAGAGTTGTTACATGAAAGAAGGTGAGATGATTGAACCAGACCATTTCACCCGTTCGCGGGTGTCGCGCAGCCACGCGACGTCTCTGGCGCGTCCGCAAACGATTGCCGTCCTTCCATTCCAAGCTAATGTCGTTGTTGCGGCAGTACCGCTCAACCGTAGCTTTATCGTTGGTCTGGAAAGCGTTCTGCCATGTAAGACCCGGGCCACCTCCAAAGTTCCGTACATACAGATAGCCTTTCTCAAGGAACCGCTGTTTTATGCCGTCAGCTATGCTGTCATAGACCTTGCGGCAGTCTGCGATGGGCGTTTCTCCTCCATGCAAGGCCGGCGTCACGCACATGAAGAGAATCTTGCGCGGGAACGTAACGTTATAAGACTGCTCGTTATGCAAAAAGATTCTCTGGTCGGCCGGGTGTTCGGTCGAGGTGTAGACATTGCCGCGCACCTGACTGCGAGGCGATGACCGCTCGTTGTATTCCAGAGCGCCACCCGAAGTGACGTGTATGAACTCTTCGAATTCCGCCGCATCTTTTAAGTTGAAGTTTCGGAAAAGAATTGCAGCGTGCTGCGACAGTTGTTGCTCGATGAGTTGACGGTTGTTACTGGCCCAATTAATCAGGTTCAGATGATCGACATTTGGTTGGATAACCAGCGGGAGCCTCCGCTCGGCATCCAGGCAGCCTGTTCTTACGAGTCCTTCTTCGGATAGCTTGAGGCGTTCTCGCTTGATTGACTTGATTGAAAAGGAGTTTTCCAAGTTCCCTCTACACTGGCTCAGCGCTGATTTCGATCGCGGTGCGTCTGCTGGTCCTCAAGCTCTCGAGCTTGAGATCGTGTGACTGCCTCTCATCAACGGCTCGCTGGTTCTTCTCGACCTCGGTTAGCATCTCCAAAGCATTCACGCGCTCTTCGGGATTAGCGACGATGTTGAGTAACAATGCGTCGTAATGCTGGTGCATGCGTATGATGGTGCTTTCATCGAATAAGTCTGTGCTGTAGGTCCAGGCTGCGGTCAGGCCGTCCGTTAATTCCCAAATCCAAAGCGTCAAGTCATAGCGAACAGTGTGTTCGTCAAAACCCACCGGTTTCACCTCGAGGCCCGGCAGTTGGACATGCGGCGCGGGAGTGTTTTGCAGACCGAATGCCACTTGAAACAACGGCGAACCTCCGGAGTCGCGCTGCGGTTGCAACGCCTCGACGAGTTTTTCAAATGGAAGGTCCTGGTGAGCGTATGCGCCCAACGCCGTTTCTTTAACGCGGCTGAGAAGGTCAAGAAACTTCGGCGCACCCGCGACACTGGTGCGCATAACAAGCATGTTAATGAAGAAGCCTATCAGACCCTCAATCTCGGCGCGCCCGCGGCCCGCGATCGCCGTCCCCACTACAATGTCATCCTGTCCAGTGTATCGATACAGCAGTGTTTTAAACGCTGCCAGAAGTCCCATGAACAGCGTGGTCCCTGATTGGCGGGTGAGCTCTTTAAGCGGTCCGATCAAGGAACGTGATAGCGGAAGCGTCAATCGTTTGCCTCGATGATTCTGCGCCGATGATCGCGACCGGTCCGTCGGAAGTCGCAAATGAAGTGGAGCGCCGCTCAATTGTTTCTTCCAATAGTCCAGATGCGCATCGAGGACTTCGCCACGCATCCACTCGCGCTGCCAGGCAGTAAAGTCCGTGTACTGAATCGGCAGCTCGGCGAGCGGCGACGGCCTGTTATTCGAGAAACTTTCGTAAAGCGTAACAGCTTCCCGGACCAGCACGTCCATGGACCACGCATCGCTTACGATGTGATGAGTTGTAAAGACCAGCACGTGATCCTGCTCCGCGAAACGCAAAAGCACAGCGCGCCATAGCGGGCCTCTCTCGAGATCGAAGTGGCGCATGACTTCTTCGTTGATGAGCTGCCTGGCGCGGGTTTCTCGCTCGAGTGCCGGAACGCCGTTTATGTCTATTACCGGCAGACTCATCGGTTGAGGTGGAGAAATCAACAGGGTTGGACGCCCATCCACTGTCGGGAAGGTAGTTCTCAAGACTTCGTGCCGCTGAGCTACTTCCACCAGCGCTCGCTCGAGCGCCTGAATATCAAGTGTTCCAAACAGTCGCACTGCCGTCGGGCTGTTGTAGAACGGAGTGCCAGGTTGCAAACGATTCAGGAACCACAGCCGCTCCTGGGCAAAGGAAAGCTGTAACGGCTTGTCTCTCGGTGCCGGCGTGATTGATTTGAGCTCGCCGTGTTGTCCATTCCTTATCACCGCGTCTACGGTTTGTCCCAGCTCGGCAATAGTCGGGTTTTCAAACAGGCTCCGCAACGGAATCTCAATTTCAAACGCCTTGCGAAGCCGCGATGCCACCTGCGTCGCCAGCAACGAATGGCCGCCCAGATCAAAGAAGCTATCATTGACTCCGATCCGGTCAATTTTGAGGACTTCGACCCATATGGCGTTGATAGTTTCTTCGATGTTGTTTCTTGGAGCCACAAAAGACTGCTCGAGATCGGGCCTGACGGCGCTTGGCGTTGGAAGTGCGCGACGATCGAGCTTCCCGTTAGCGGAGAGCGACATGCGCTCCATTTCTACAAAAGCGGAAGGGATCATGTGCTCAGGTAAACTTTCTTTCAGAAACCTTCGCAGTTCGGCGGCTCCTGTTAACCGCCCGGGCTGCGGCACAATATAGGCCACAAGGATGCGGTTCCCCGGCCCAGCTTCCCTTGCCATGACTACCGCTTCTCGCACGCCAGCGTGCTCGCTGAGAGCGGCTTCGATCTCACCGAGTTCGATTCGAAAGCCCCGAATCTTGATCTGATTATCAAGGCGTCCGAGAAATTCAATAGTCCCGTCCGCCAGTCGACGGACGCAATCACCCGTGCGATACACCCGAGATCCGCCGTTTTTGCAGAATGGATTTGCGACGAATTTCTCCGCAGTCAAATCCGGCTGGTTCAAGTAGCCGCGCGCAAGTCCTAACCCGCCAATGCAGAGTTCGCCCGCCACCCCCACCGGCGCGAGCCGGAATTTCGAGTCAAGCACGTGCAGGGTTGTGTTGCCGAACGGCCTGCCTATCGGTACCAGCCCGCCCGGCGAGAGCTGAATTTGAGTGCCTTCAAAGTAACTGCTGTCGACAGTAGCCTCGCTGACTCCGTATGAATTGATGACTCGAGTGATACCTCCACAGTACGACTTCAATTGTTCGAATTCCCAAACATTCCAGACGTCGGAGCCCACCACGAGCAGCTTCATGAACGCGAGAGACAAGCCACGCTCCGCGACGTAGCCAACCAATTGCCTCAGAACTGCGGGCACGAATTCCGCCGTATCGACTCGCTGTCGAAGCATCAGCTCGTACAACTTGTCAGGCTCGAGCAGAAACTCGCGGGGGCACAGTATTAGAGTGCCGCCCGAACAAAGAGCACGCACCAGGTCGCCCGCGAATACGTCGAAAGAAATGCTTGCCATCTGCAAGTGCGATTTACAATCCGAGCCGAGACGATAACTTTCGCGCCACGCCTGAAAAGCGTTCACGAGACTGCGGTGAGAGATCATGACTCCCTTAGGCTTGCCGGTCGAACCTGATGTGTAAACCGCATAAGCAAGGTTGTCCGGCGATGCGACTTGAGGCGGCGATTCCTGGCTGTAGCCGGAGATTGCCTGGCAATCGCGATCAAGACAGACCGCGTGCTGCACGAATGGTGGGAGTTGCGCGCTGAGACAATGCTGTGTCACAACAATTGTCAACCGGCTATCCTCAACCAGCAGCGCAATCCGCTCTTTCGGATACGCGGCGTCGAGCGGAACGTAGGCGCCGCCGGCTTTCAGAACGCCGAACACCGCGATCAACACATCAATTGAACGTTCCAGATATATTCCAACCAGTATGTCAGGGCCGACACCGAGCTCACGCAGAAAGTGAGCAACCTGATTCGACCGACGGTTCAGCTCATCATAAGTGATCGTGAGATTCTCGAATCCGACGGCAACATCGTCGGGGTTCGATTGGGCTTGAGCTTCGAACAATTCGTTTACGCATAATCCTTGAGCGTAATCCCTCTCAGTGTCGTTCCAACCTGAAACCAGTTGCTGTTGTTCCGATTCGCTCAAAAGCGGCAGATCGGATATACGCCGGTTCGGATCTGCGACGATGGCTTCGAGCAATGTTTTATAGTGAGAGGCGAGTCTCTTAATGGTGGATGCGTCAAATAGATCGGTGTTGTACTCGAAGATGCACACCAGCCCTTGCTGCCCCTCGTACACGTCAAGCCCAAGATCGAACTTCGAAGTCGCCGTATCACAGGGCAGCAGGTCCAGCCTCAGGTCGGGCAAATGCGGAATCGGAGTCTCTACATTCTGAAGCGCGAACATCACCTGAAACAAAGGCGAATGACTCATACTCCGTTCCGGGTTCAGCTCCTCTACCAACTTCTCAAAGGGCACGTCCTGATTGGTAAATGCGCCGATTACAACGTCTCGCACCCGGCCCGCCAACTCGCTAAAGCTCGGCTCTCCGGAAAGGTCCACTCGCATTACAAGCGTGTTCACAAAGAGACCAACTATAGATTCCGTCTCAAACCGGTTGCGCCCGGCTATCGGCGTCCCGACGCAGATGTCTTCTTTGTCCGTGTACCTGTACAGCAGCACTTCAAAGGCTGCGAGCAGCAGCATAAAAAGTGTCGCGCCTGCCTCGCCGCTCATGCTGCGTAAGTCCGATGTCGCCTCGGCCGAGATGTCCTCTCGTACTCTCGCCCCTCTGTAACTTTGGATCGCCGGGCGAGGCCTGTCACTCGGCAGCTCCAATACTGCAGGCCGGCCATCCAGCTTTTGCTTCCAGTAGTCCAACTGCTGTTCGAGCACTTGTCCCTGCAGCCATTCTCTCTGCCACAGCGCGTAGTCTCCATATTGCACTGCCAGCTCCGGGAGTTCGGCCCGCTCTTCAGCCAGGTGGGATCGATAGAGCAAAGACATTTCCTTGACCATCAATCCGATCGACCAGGCATCGCAAATAATGTGGTGCATGACCATCACGAGCAGGTGCTCCCGGTCGCTCAATCTGATCAAGCTCACTCTCAACAGCGGCCCCAGCGCCAGATTGAAGCCCCGGTGGGCCTCTCGACGAATCGCCTCTTGAATGCTCTTCCCAGGATCAAATCCGGCAATCTCTCCAAGCTCCGCGACTTCTATTTCCACACCTCGGGGTTCCAGAACCCGCTGAAACGGTTTTCCTTGTGAGCTCCCAAACACTGTTCGGAGCGATTCATGCCGCCGCTCAACTTCATTGAGCGCCCATTGCAGAGCATCAATGTTGAGGGAGCCAGTGAGCCGCAGCGCCAGCGGAATACTGTAGAAAGAGCTGCCCGGTTCGAACTGATCCAGGAACCAGAGTCTTTCCTGTGCGAATGAGAGCGGAAGGGGACCCTCTCCGGATGCTCGCTGAATTGCCGTGATTCCCTGCCCTTGCTCTTTCTGCAGATCTCTTTCGATTATCTGCGCCAGTTCACTGATCGTGGGGAATTCATAGAAGTTGCGCAATGACACTTCAACCTTCAGCACATAACGCAGGCGTGACAGGAGTTGCGTCGCAAGGAGAGAGTGCCCGCCGATTGCAAAAAAATTGTCGTGGACGCCGACTCGCTCGACGTCGAGTACCTGCGACCAGATTTCGATCATCGCCTGTTCGATGAGATTGCGGGGAGCGACATGGTCGCTGCCGAGATCACCCTGACTCTGCCTGGGAGCTCGCAAATTTTTGCGGTCCAGTTTCCCATTTGAAGTCAGCGGCATTTCCTCCACGCTGAAAAACTGCGAGGGAATCATGTACTCGGGCAGTGTTTGCTTTAGAAAGGCCCTTAGCTCGCCCGTCGTCACGGCTCTCTCCGGATACGGCACAACATAAGCCAACAGCGACCGATCTCCGTTTGGGCCTTGACCCATTACAACCGCGCACTCCTTAACCTGCGGATGCTGACCGAGCGCACTTTCAATCTCTGCCAGTTCGATCCGGAAACCGCGAATCTTCACCTGCTGATCGATTCGTCCCAGATACTCTACGTCTCCGTTCGCGAGCCGGCGGGCCAGATCTCCAGTCTTGTAAAGCCGCCTGCCGGGTTGCCGTCCGAATGGATCGGGGATGAATCTCTCAGCAGTCAGGTCGGGCCGATTCAGATACCCTCTCGATACGCCTGGTCCCCCGACGTATATCTCGGCTGCTACATTGAACGGCGTGGGCCGAAGGTGTCTGTCCAGCATGTAGAACTGCATGTCGCTAATCGGCACGCCTATGCTGCTGCGCCCGCCGTCCTCGAAGTCTTCCCTCGACAGAGGGCGAAGAGTGACATGAACCGTAGTCTCGGTAATGCCATACATATTCACCAGCCGAGGTTTGTCGCCGTGGCGCTCAAACCACGGTGTGAGACTCTTGATGTCGAGTGCCTCGCCGCCAAAAATCACGAATCGTAACGCGGGCAACTCAACATGCGGCGAAGCCTGATCGACTTGCATTAGTTGATGGAAAGCAGACGGAGTCTGATTCAAGACTGTTACGCATTCATCGCTCAATAATTGATGGACCGCCTCGGGCGACCGGCTTACCAGATAAGGCACAACCACCAGCCGGCCGCCATGCAGCAGCGCGCCCCATATTTCCCACACCGAGAAATCGAAAGCGTAAGAATGGAACAGGGTCCATACATCACTTGAATCGAATTTGAACCAGGCTTTCGTTGCAGTCAGAAGACGAACCACGTTCGCGTGAGTAACGAGCACTCCCTTTGGTTTGCCGGTCGAGCCCGACGTGTAGATGACATAGGCAAGATTCTCTTCGAAGACTTCAGTGTTGGGATTCTCTTCAGTTTCCTGTGCAATCAGTTCCCAATCGGAATCGATGCAAACCACAACGGCTTCGCTTTCGGGCAGACTTTCGAGCAAAGGGCCCTGAGTCAACAGCACGGTTATTTTTGCGTCTTCAAGTATGAAGGCGATCCGTTGTTGCGGGTACGCCGGGTCGATCGGCACATATGCTCCGCCGGCCTTCAATATGCCGAGTAACCCTATGATCATCTCGGGTGATCGTTCCGTTACGATTCCAACCAGTGTGTCCGGGCCAACTCCGAGCCTTCTAAGGTAGTGCGCCAGCTTGTTTGCACGTTTGTTCAATTCTCCATATTGAAGGGCGCTACCGTTGCAGGTCACCGCTGTCGCCTCGGGCGTCTGCTCGGCTTGTTGCTCAAAGAGCCGGTGAATGCATGGAACGTGAGGGAATTCTTGATACTCACTCCACTTGTAAAGGAGTTCGGTTCGCTCGGCATCGGTGATGTAGTCAAGTTGGGATACGCGCTGCCCGGAATTGCGGGTAATGCTTCGAAGCAACGTTTCGAAGTGCGAAAGCAAACGCAGAATCGTCCCGCTCACGAACAATTCGTTATTGTATTCGACCGAAACCGTCAGCCCCTTTTTTGTTTCTGCCAGCGAAAGCAAAAGATCAAACTTGGCTGTCGAGCTTTCGATTCGCATCGCGCTCAAGGTCAGTTCCGAAAGCTCCAGTGTGGGAAACGGAGCGTTCTGCAGGACAACCATCGTCTGAAAGATAGGATTGCGACTCATGTCGCGCTCAGGCTGGAGTTCTTCCACCAGCATTTCAAAGGGTATGTCCTGATGCGCGTACGCGTTTAAGGCCGTCTCACGCACCTGCCTCAGAAACTCGCGGAACGTCGGGTCGCCCGAGAGATCCCCGCGCAACACAAGCGTGTTTGCGAAAAAGCCGACCATCTCCTCGAGCAGCGCATCCCTGCGATTGGCAGTCGTGGTGCCCACCAGTATCTTGTCTTGTCCGGAGTAGCGATGAAGCAAAACCTGAAAGGCTCCCAGGAAGAGCATGAACAGCGTTACTCCCTCCCTGCGGCTTGCCTCCCTCAGCTGAAACAATAGATCTTCTCTGATCTCGAGCCTCGTTTGCGCTCCCGCGTGACTCTGAACCGCCGGCCTCCTTCGGTCGGTTGGCAGTTCGAGCGGCGGGAACTCCTGCCCCAGATTCTCTTTCCAGTACCGCAGTTGTTGGTCCAGCACTTCACTCTTCAGCCAATCTCTCTGCCACACCGCATAATCGCCATACTGCAGCTGGGGTTCCTTGAGCGGTGACTCCTCGCCTCGGCTGAATGCTCCGTAAATCGCAGCCAGCTCTTTGATCAGTACTCCTTTGGACCACGCGTCGCTGATTATGTGGTGCATCACCACCACCAGAATGTGCTGCTGTTCGGCCAGGCGGATCAACGTCACTCTCATCAGCGGACCGGTGGACAGGTCGAACGGCAGCTCCGACTCTTGTTTGATGATTTGCTGCGCTTCAGTTTCTTTGTTTGATTCGTCTAGACCAGTTAGATCAGCGACTGATACTCCGATCTTGCTGATCTCTTCGACATGCTGCATCGGCTTGCCTGCGATTTCCACAAACGTAGTCCGCAGAACTTCGTGTCTTCGCACGATCTCGCCGAAAGCTCGTTCCAGAGAGGTTTGATCGAGCCTGCCGGTCAGAGTTGCCGCAAAAGGTATGTTGTACACCGATGCTCCGGGCTCAAGCTGCTCCAGAAACCACAGTCTCCTTTGTGAGAATGAAAGCGGCAGAGGCTCGTCCCGCGGCGCCTTCCTGATTGTGGGAACAGTCGATGTATCGGTTTGCGAGATTTTCGATTCAATAACGCGTGACAGCCCAATCAACGTTGCATTTTCAAATATGGCACGGAGCGGCAAGTCTATCGAGAACACGTCTCTGATTCTCGCAACTACCTGAGCAGCGAGTAGTGAATGCCCGCCCAACGCGAAGAAGTTATCGTACAGACCCGCGCTCTCTATCTGAAGCAACTCGGTCCAGATTGCCTCCAACATTTGTTGAACTACAGTGCACGTTGCGACGACCTCCTCATCGTCATCGCGGCGCGTGACCTCCGGAACGGGCAGCCGTGCCCGGTCAACCTTTCCGCTTGGCGTTAACGGTATTTCGTTCACCCTGATTAGCACCGCGGGCACCATGTAATCCGGCAGCCTGTCTTTCAGATACAGTTGCAATTCTTGAACGGACACTTCACATCCGTCCTTGTTCACAATGTAAGCTGCAAGCCGTTGCTCCCCCGGTTGCTCTTCTCTGGCGGTGACGACTGCATCTTTCACCGAATCATGTTCAGCAAGAAGCGCTTCGATTTCTCCGATTTCTACTCGGTAGCCTCTTATCTTGATCTGCGTGTCGTTTCTTCCGATAAACTCCAGAGCGCCTTCCGGTAACAGTCTGCCGATGTCACCGGTCTTATAGGTCCGCAAGCCGTCGCCGTGCGGATCAGGAAGGAACGCGCGCCGGGTCAACTCTTCTTGTTTCCAGTAACCCAACGCCAGGTGCTTGCTGCGAATGCCGATCTCACCACGGATGGCGCCCGGGGCGCCGGCATCATCGAGCAAAACGATTTGCGTGTCTTCGACCGCGTAGCCCACTGGAACGGCATTACGATTGAGTCTCGTGTTCTTGTTGATAACGAACTGTAGACCGAGAGTTGATTCAGTGGGACCTAACCCGTTGACGAATACGCATTGCGGCCCGAATCGCCGTTGATATTCCTCAACGTCTCTCTTGTAGACTGCTTCCCCTCCGAGCACGACAAGACGCAGACTCGGGAATTGTTCCCGCCCGCTCAGGCTTCTTAACAAGTATCGATATACAGTTGGTGTCGAGTGATAGATGGTAATTCCCTGCTCTATCATCCAGTCGGTAAACCGCGCCAGTCCGTCTTGCCGCAGGTCAAAAGGAAGCAGTTCGGCCCCATTAAGTAAGGCTCCAAAGATGTCCATTATCGCTGCGTCAAAACAGTAGGAAGACAAGAGGCTGAGCTTATCTTCTGGTCCTATCGCAAGGTTGTTGGTGTAGTTCCTGATGAAGTGCAGTACGTTGCGATGGTTCTGGATTACACCTTTAGGCCGGCCGGTGGTGCCCGATGTGTACAGTATGTAAGCACAGCAGTCAGGCGGTACGACGGGTAAAGTTGAGTGGCCCACCACCTCAGCCGATCCCGGGTTGTCGAGGTTGATGATGCGAGCATGGTCCTTTGCCAACGCCTGCGCGAAAGACAGATTCTTGTTATTAGTGAGAATCGCCGCCGCCTCCGAGTCTTCGAGCATGTAGGCGTTTCGCTCCGCTGGATAATATGGATCGAGCGGAACATATGTTTTGCCGGCCTTCAATGCGCCCAGTATTCCGGCAACCATCGGCGCGTCGCGTTCCAGAAGCAGAGCAACTCTCGCAGACGCTGGACCGAGCAGCCCGAGCGCGGTTTGAGCAACGGCATCGCTCCGGGCATCCAGATCGGAATAGGTCCATTCATAATTCGGCGTCTTCACTGCCGTTCTGTTCGGGTATTGCCGGGCCTGCATCGCAAAGCGATCAGGAATGGACTGCTCGAGATCTTCTCTGGCGAATTCGGTGAATGACTTCGATCGAGGAATGCTCCTTTGTTGAGTTCTTATCTCACGAAGCTGCGGCTCGCTGAGCAGCGGCATTTCAGTGATCCGTTGATTCGGATCGGCAACGAGTGCTTCAAGCAAGTTGCGAAAATGCCCGGCCATCGCGGTTATGGTCGAAGCGTCGAAAAGGTCCGGGTTGTAGATGAACTGAAGCCGGATGCCTCCGGTTTGTTCCGCCGCCAGCAACGACAGGTCGAACTTGGATTGCTCGATCGGCGCCGAAACCAGTTCCACTGTGGTGTCAGGCAAGCTGTCGACGACGTTATCGAGCTCCGCATTCAAAAGATTGAACCAGACCTGAAAGAGCGGAGTGTGGCTGAGATTGCGCTCCGGCTGTAACTCCTCGAGGATCTTTTCGAACGGCAGACCTTGATGAGCGTATGCGCCGACGGCGACTTCCCTTACTTGTGCCAGCAGTTGTTTGAAGGTCGGATTGCCGGAAACATCTGTTCGCAGCACGAGCGTGTTCAAGAAAAAACCTATCAGGTTTTCTATCTCCGCGCGGTTACGGTTAGCTATCGGCGTACCGACCAGAATGTCATTCTGCCCGCTGTAGCGATGCAGCAATACTTTGAATGCGGCGAGCAGCACGATGAACAACGTTGCGCCTTCGCGACGGCTCAACCGCCTGATCGCATCCGCGAGCTCACCCGGTATGGTAAGGGTGTGAGCAGCGCCTCGATACGTTTGCACAGCCGGACGAGGTCTGTCCGTTGGCAAGTCAATGCATGCAACCGCGCTCCGCAGCCGGTCTCGCCAGTAGCTCAGCTCGTTTTCGAGAGTTTCTCCCTGCAACCAGTCTCTCTGCCACAATGCGAAGTCCGCGTACTGTATTTCAAGTTCCGGGAGCGGCGAGGGTAGCCCGGCGCTGAATGCCTTGTAGAGCGCCAGGGCTTCGCGAACCAGCACGCTTATGGACCAGGCGTCGCTGATAATGTGATGCATCGTTAACATCAGCATCTGTTGCTGCGCGTCCAACTGCAATAAAATGCCGCGAAACAGAGAACCGTTGGCTAGGTCGAAAGGCTGCCGGGCTTCTTTGGCAATTAGCTTCATCGCCGCGGTTTCACGTTGTGACTCATCCAGCGATTCGAGACTCACGACCTTCAAGTGCCAGTCGAGGGCCGGATGAACCACCTGAACTGGGTGCCCTCCAACGGTCGGAAAATTGGTTCGCAATGATTCGTGACGGCGAATTACTTCTGCGAGACTTCGATCGAGCACCGCAGTGTCGAGCGCACCCGTAAGTCTGATCGCCACGTGCATGTTGTAAGACGGACTGCCCGGTTCCATTTGATCGAGAAACCAAAGCCGCTGTTGAGCGAATGAGAGCGGAAGGTCGCGGGTTCTGTCAGCGCGTTCAATGCGCGTTAACGAACCGCTCGGGTTCGTTCGCAACTGAGCGTCGATCCTGTCCGCCAACCCGGCCACAGTCGGGGCGTCGAATATCATGCGCAGAGGCAAGTCAAGCTGAGTTGCCTTTCGTAATCTGGAAACGACTCGAGTGGCAAGCAAAGAGTGGCCGCCAAGGTCAAAGAAATTGTCGTGAATGCCCGCGCGTTCAATTCCGAGAATCTCGGCAAAAGCAGAAGCTACGAGTTCCTGGACCGGTGTTCGCGCAGGTTCGTATTCTTCGGCAGCCTCAACTTGTGAAATCTCACGATCAGGCAGTGCTCGCCTGTCAATTTTTCCGCCCAGTGTCAGCGGCAACTGGTCCAACATCACCAAAACAGAGGGAACCATGTACTGCGGCAGTCTTTCTTTCAGGTGCTCTCTCAAGCGCTCAGCGCTCGGCTGCTCTTCACCGCGCTCGACATACGCCACCAGTTGGCTGCCGCTCGCGCCGCGGTCGTGCATCAGTAACGCCGCCCGGCGAACGCCCGGATGCGAAGAGAGAACCGCCTCGATGTCTTCCAGTTCTATTCGGAAGCCTCGCAGCTTGACCTGATTGTCGGCGCGGCCGATAAACTCGAGGGCGCCGTTCTCCAGGTATTTGACGCGGTCGCCCGTGCTGTACAGGCGGGCTCCGGCTCGCTGGCTGACGCAATCCGGAATGAACTTCTCAGCAGTCAGATCAGGGCGATTCAAATAGCCCCTCGCCAACCCTGATCCGCCGATATAGAGTTCGCCGATGACACCTACAGGAACTAGCTGAAGCTCCTCGTCAAGCACGTAACACTGCGCGTTGCACACCGGCCGTCCTATTGGCACCTCACCCAGCGAGTCCCATATTGAAGGCAACTCAAAACTCGTTGCGACCACCGTTGCTTCGGTTGGGCCATATGTGTTTACCAGCCGAATACTGTTGGCTTGCCGGCTCCAGTCCCGAACCTGTTCGGCGTTCACCTTTTCTCCACCGATAATGACGAGTCGAAGATTGCGGGCCCGCGACCAGTCTTCGGCCGGTGCATTTGCGACTAGCTCTTCCCAATATGCTGTTGGGAGGTCCAATACCGTCACGTGCCATTCTCGACAGCGCTCAAGAAACAAGCTGGGAGAGATCAACATCTCCTCGGTGCGCAGCACCAGGCACGCACCGGCGGCCAGGCACGGATAAATCTCCTCGGCGCTCGTATCAAAAGCAATAGACGCGAATTGCAGCACGCGATCGTTGGGGCGAATCGCATACTCCTTCACCGCGCCCAGGCTGAAAGCGAGGATAGACGCGTGCTGAATCAGAACTCCTTTGGGCCGCCCTGTTGAGCCGGACGTATAAATTACGTAGGCCGCATTTGAGGGATCTGCCTGTCCGGGGAGGTCTCTGTCGCTTTGCTCAGCTATCGGACGCTGATCCCGATCAAGGCACACCACCTGGCAATTGTTCTCGCTGACATTCTCGTGCATTCGCTCAACGGTCAACACCAGTTTCACTTGCGCGTCGTCGAGAATATCTGTCAGCCGCTGGGCCGGGTGTTCAGTGGCAAGCGGCACATAGGCACCGCCGGCCTTCAATACAGCCAGCATTGCGATGATCATCTCGAAGCTGCGCTCGAGATAAATGCCCACCAGGACTTCTGGTCCAACGCCCGCCGCCTGCAGGTAACGAGCTAGTTGATTCGCTCTGGCATTAAGCTCAGCATAGCTTAGCGATTGACCCTCAAACCGCAGAGCGACGGCACCAGGTGTTCGCGCCGCCTGCTCTTCGAATAACTGATGAACACATAAGACAGGTGGATCAGCGTCAGGAACGTGATTCAGATCGACCAATAGCCTCTGCATTTCGGCTTCGGTCAGCAGCGACAATTTAGACAAGCGCTGGTCCGGGTTTGCGGTTATGCCCTCCAGCAATCTTTGCAGATTCTCGAGCATGCGCCTGCTGGTTGAATGGTCAAACAGGTCAAGGTTGTATTCGAGGGAAATCTTCAGTTTTCCCTCTGCATGAATTGCGGTGAGTGTCAGATCGTAAAGGGCGGCGCCCGTGTCGAGACCGAGCGGCGTTAGCGAGATGTTCGGCAAACTCAAGGATTCGTTTGGCGCGTTCTGGAAGACAAACATGACCTGAAACAGCGGTGTGTGACTCAGGCTTCGCTGCGGCCGCAATCGTTCGGTGAGTGTTTCAAAAGGAAGGTCGGCATGATCGTATGCTCCCAGCGACGTCTCTCGCACACGTTCCAGCAACTCACGGAAAGTCAGCTTCCCTGACAACCTGGTGCGCAGAGCAAGCGTGTTTACAAAGAGCCCAATCAGCTCTCGCGTTTCAGTTTGATTGCGGCCACTGATCGGAATACCGATGACAACATCTTCGACGCCTGTGTACCGGTACAGTAAGGTCTTGAACGCTGCCAGCAGGATCATGAACAACGTGGCGCCCGAAGTTTGACTCAAATCGGTTAATGCTGCTGACAGTTGCTCCGATAGCCGTAAAGATTGTTTTGCTCCGCGAGAGGATTGCTCGCGAGGGCGTGACCGATCGCTCGGAAGGTCTAATACTGCGGGCGCCCCGGTTAGCTGACGTGTCCAATACGAGAGGAGTTTTTCAAGCTGTTCTCCCTGCAACCGATCCCGCTGCCACCTTGCGAAATCGGCGTACTGGATCGGCAGGTCGCTCAGCGGCGACGGTTTTTTCTCGCTGAAAGCCTCGTAGAGCAAGCTCAGCTCTTTAGTCAGAACGCCAATCGACCAGCCATCCGAGATAATGTGGTGCATCGTGAACAGCAGCACATGATCCAGGTCGCCCAGCTTCAAAAGCCTGATTCGCAACAGTGGACCTCGAGTTAGATCGAATGGGACTTGCGCCTCCTCAACCGCCAATCGAGCCACATCACCCTCGCGGTCTTCTTTCGTCAAACCACTCAGATCTTCTACCTGTATCGGGATAACGAGAAACGGAGCAATTATTTGAAACGGCTCTCCATCGATCTCTCTGAACGTCGTGCGCAACGCTTCGTGTCGCCGCACGATGTCATTGAAGCTCTGCGTTAATGCTCCTATGTCGAGGAGCCCGGTTAAGCGGATGGCGTCGGCAAGGTTGTAGACTGACTTGCCGGGCTCCAGTTGATCGAGGAACCACAATCGCTGTTGTGCGAAAGAAAGCGCGGTAGGTTTAGAGCCGTTGCTTTGAGGAACTATTCGCGGAGGCGCTTCGCTAACAGACTTCTTCTGAAGCTGCATCATTAGCAGCGCTCGCTTTTCGGGCGAGAGCCTGGCGATTCGGTCCCAATGATCGCTCATGAGTTATTTAAGGGAATAGTCTGATGGTCCGTTCGACCGCCTGATCCGTGAGGATTTCTCTTTCGTTAAGTTGCAAATCCGAAGGTGCGGGTTTCAAGTTCTTGTCGGACTGCTGCCGGTGCCATCCGCCACCTGTGATATGAAGGAGAATAACCGCGTCACGTTCCATCGGCGTGTATCGCCCGGCCTTGCGAAGGGTAGCAAACGCGACGGCGCTCGCCGGATCGATATCGATTTCTTCCGTCTCTTCAAAAAGCTGGCTTGCATAAAGAGTCTCGGAATTGTCCGCAGCGAACATATCGCCACGTGCTTCGTTGAGAGCGTCGAAAACACCTCCTGTGATCGAGTACGGAGGCCTTCGATTTGACAGGACAGACGCGGCGATTTGCTGTATCTGCTTCCTTCCATCATCGGCATTGATGGCAACCAACTCGCGCCTGCCGGATTTCCAGGATAGATAAATCGGAACGAAGGGGAGGTTCTGGCTTAACATCAGCCGCGGCGGAATCTGACCATACCGGCCATCTTCGATGAGTCTTTTCGCCGCTTCATGCACCGCAATGCCCCCAGTCCCGCTGCCTACGGCTTGAAAATAGTAGTCAGGCATTCGGCCTATCGTCTCAACGGCACTCAACATCGTTGTAGCCAGCCCGTCGCGCCGCGCCACGTTTTTCACGCCGCCCTCCGGGAAGAATCCGTCGAGTTTCGAGATTCGTTCGGCAAACGTGATGGCATCACCGTAATCTGTGTCGCCGGTTAATGAGACTATCTTCACACAGCGGTCGAACGGAGCGGTGGACTGCATCTTCTTCAAGCCGCCCTCAGGAACAATAATCAAGCAGGAAATGCTATTGAGCGAACAGGCGCGGGCGAACGCTGCGGCAGTATTGCCTGCGGAAGCAACTACCAGAATTCCGTTCTGCTTTTCGGGAATGCGCGCCAAAACCGAATAGGCTTCGAGTTCTTTGAACGTGGCCGTTTCAAGCCATGCGTCCTTCTCGGGCCAGTAGCCGTTGAACGCGATCCAAAGGTTTGGAAGTCCTGTGAGGCGGCAGAGCTTCTCGCTCTGATACGTTACGGTTCGGCCGGGGCACTTCAGCGTGCGAACTATCGGCAGCCATCTTCGATACCTGTAAATACCTTCGGCATCGCCGTCTGGTTCGAATTTCTTATTTTCATAATCCGTCACGAGGAGCGCCGGTGCGTGCACGTCAGAACATTCGAGCACGAAGCTGTCGTCCTCGTAGGTTCTGTTACAGATCTGGCACTTCAATCTATAGTTCCGATCAGACGCGGACAACGTTTCTCTCGCTTGCGTCGCAGAAATACAAGCGGTGCTGGAGTAGTCGACGGTTCGCCGGTTGTAAATCATAGAGAGATTACTGTTGCGCTTCGGCCTCCCACGAACCCGGAAGGAACGATTCGATGACCGTGCCCTTACCTTGCCGCAGGCCGCTGTCGCGTACGGTCTGTGCAAGAGCAACATCGAGTATCCCGAGCCCAAATGGACTGAACACGGCGGCACTATTACCTGTCCTCGACGGCGCCGCTCCGTTGATAATTTCTCCAAGAGTGCACCTGATGAAATTGCGATGGCCCAGTAACTGCTCGGCGAGGTGAACGGATGTTTGAGCGCGGAGAACGTGGTCTACATCGTCAACAATGTTGTCGCAGGAGAGTATGAGCTCGGGGGACAAGTCGCGCAGTGATATATGCAGGATAGTGTGGTCCGGCGATAACTCGTCGACGTGCATGACATGAGGCGCGTTTGCCGTCGTTGCAAATGACACCATCGAACAACTTCGAAAGAGTGAGTTAATACTTGCCGATCTCTCCACGCTGATTTCTGCAAACGTGCGCTCACACATCTCCTTAAAACGATTTGCCCTCGCAGGGTCGAGATCATAGATGAATAGTTGTTTCAAGTTCGGGAAGACGGCGAGAAGAAATCTGGCAATTTCGAAGTTAATCAAGCCGCACCCGGCAAATCCTGCTTTGTTCGTCTCTCTCTCGCGATGCAGATATTGCGCGGCAACGGCTGCGCTGGCGGCGGTTCGCTTTGCGCTGATGATCGAGCCTTCAAGTACAGCTTCGGGTCTGCCGGTCTGTACCGAGTTTAAGACTATGACAGCGGATGCGCGATCTAGTCCCTGCTCGATATTGAGAGGAAAGGAGGACACCCACTTCACCCCGCACGCGTTGGTCTGGCCGCCGAGGTATGCAGGCAGCCCGATGATTCTGTTTCTTTCGTCGTCCGGGAAGCGCAAAAAGACCGAGTGAGGTAGCGAGCTTTCCGCCCGCGTGTGTGACTCGTAAGCCTCACGTACTGTTTGAATAATCTCCAACTCTCTACCGGCAAGGAGGCTGCGCACTTCCTGCGCTTGTAGTATGAGAATGTCCTGGTTACCCACGTCTGACTCTTGGAAGTGTGAATCTCAAATATAACGGGCCAGATCCTGTGACATCAGTTCAAAGAGCAACGGCTGGGACGAGTCAATGAAGAAGTGATCACCCGGAAGCATCCAAAGCGAGAATGACGCCGCGGTTTGCTTACGCCAGGCTTCAAGTTGGTCGCGAGTGACTTCGTCGTCTTTCAGTCCGCCGAAAGCCGTGATCGGACAATTAAGCGGCGGTTCGTGAGCGTAATCATAGGTCTGGCAAACAGCAAAGTCCGCGCGAAGCACCGGGATCATCAGTTCGAGAAGTTCCGGATTCTCGAATACTTCGTTCGGTGTTCCGTTCAGTGTGCGAAGCGTCTCCAGGAACTCCGGTTCGGGCAGGTTGTAGGTCACAGGCTCATCGAGCGCAATTTGAGGAGCTCGGCGACCGGAAACGAACAGATGGACCACGTTAACGTTGCGTTTTTTCCGTAAATAACGAGCAAGCTCGAACGCGATAATCGCTCCCATGCTGTGACCAAAGAAAACCATCGGGATATCTTCGTATCCAATGAGTGCTTGAGCCATCATCGGGACAAGAGCCGAAATCCTTGTCAATGGCGGTTCGTGGATTCGGCTACCCCGGCCTGGAAGTTGAACGGCGCAAACTTCAACGCGTGCTGGAAAAAAGTCGGACCACTTGCGAAAAGTAAAGGCGTTTCCTCCAGCATACGGAAAGCAGAAAAGGCGCAATCGCGCTTCGGGATTAACCTTCGCTCTTACAACCCACTGAGAAGCCATTGAGGTAGCCATGCCTATGTCAGCCTTCCCGAATGTCGATCATGCTTCAAAACGAAACTGCGTATTTGAAAGAGAACCGATGCTCGAACCGGCACCAGGAAGCCAACAATCGCGTAAAAGCATCAGCTCGGCGAATCGCAGGCCTCGGTAAAGGCCGCGAGCAATTGCGTAGTTTCCGCGGTACCGGGTCGTAGTCTGTTTACGCTTAATCGCGCTCTCCGGCCCACGGCGCTAACGTCCGTTGGAATCAAACCGAGTATGTTGTTCTGCAATCCCATAGCAGGAGGGCTAAGACGCTACCTTTCGGATCAAATCTCTCGAGTTGCGTTCTAATGCGAGAGGTATGGATTTGCGAAGAAGACCAGCGCTGAGGAATCCGCTAAAGGATCTTACCAACGAGTCACCCGGCGGAGCCGGCACTAGACCGCAATTTCAAAATCACAAGCTTGGTCCAACAATGTGAACATAGCTACCGCACATCGAGCCAAAGCTTGAGTTAGCTGGGGAGTAAGTTTGATTGATTGCGTGAGGTTAAGCTGGGGAAATCAGCTCCTGGCCTTTTTGGGCCAGACCTCAATGTCAGGGCGTTGACATCGGGGTCGAAAGCGACCACGACACTCTTAGTCTTACCGCCCGAATAACCCCTTAGGCGGCGACTGACGAAATTGATTTAGAACTACGCGACTTTTCTCACTCGTTCCTCTTCGATGCAGATGCGACCCTGAAAAGTGATAGTGTCCAGTAGGATCGTAATTCGATCCGAGTCCTTCATCCTCCGCTCAAAAACACCAGTGAAGTTCTTAAGGACTCCGCTCTTTATGATCACCTTGTCATTGAGGCGCAATTCTTCACCCGTCTTTACGAAGCCGTCTTCGTTCACCCGTTCCTTAATCATTGCTATTACATGATCGTCAACTATCACCGGGTTGTAGTCCAGGCTGACTACACTGTGCACGCCTCTCGTGTAATAGACCTTCCGTAGTAACGTTGCAGCGTCGAACCGAGCGAAGAGGTATCTGGGAAATAGAGGCTTGGTGACGTACCTCGGGATATTCGTGAATTGGTTATATTGCCGTTCTTGAATTTTTGGAGCGAAGGTTTCCACTCCCCAGGCCATCAAATTGTTTTCGGCACGTTCTTCGTCCTTTGCCTTGGTATACACGGCATACCATTGTGCCCCCACGATTGGCATTCCAAAATCCATGACAATCTCCCTTAGTACGAAAGGGTGAGGGCCCACTAACTCTTATTGAAATTTTGGACCTAAGCGAGGCTCAGACTACGAGGCCTCAGACGATTTGGCTCGAGCAAGACCTTGCTTTATACTTATCAGCCGATCCGGCTACACGGCTCAAGGACGACCTTGGGCTCCTTAACTGGATTAACCCTCAATCGCATCTGCTTGTGATTATCAACTCTCACAAATCTCCCAATGCCCAGACATTACCACGTGAATCGCTGGAAAGTCCTTAAGAAGTCCTTAAGGATGCATGCAACTTTTATTAGTAATTCTTGAGTAAGTTATTACGAAATCCAAAGGGTGATTTGGTGGTGCAAGCAAATCATGTTTTATGAATTCGGTCCTTTTCGAATGGATTCGTTGCGGGGTGTTCTCTTGCGTAACGGGCACCGTATGCAAGTACCACCGAAAGTATTCGAGACGCTTCTGGTCCTCGTCCAACAGGGGGGCCAGATAGTTGAGAAGAACGAGTTCTTAAAGTTGGTTTGGCCGGATGCTGTCGTAGAAGAATCGAATCTTAATCAGAATATTTTCAGGTTGCGAAAGATTCTTGGTAAGAACCCGGAAGGACAGGAATATATTGAGACGGTCCCTAAGCGAGGATATTGCCTCGTCTCAACTGTCAAAGAGGTAGACGAGCAAAGCCTCAACCCCGAAACGCAGCCGAGTCACGGCAAGCCCGCACCTGCCGAAGGTGAAAAGGCAGTCAGTCGCAGTAAGAACCTCAACTCTATCGCCGTCCTGCCGCTTTTTAATGTGAGCAGTGACGTGAACCTAGAGCACTTACGCGATGGCATCGCGGAGGGGATTATCAACAGTCTTTCAGAAATATCCGCTCTACGAGTGATGGCTATCAGCACTGTGTCTGGTTATAAGAACCAGGAGGTACATCCACAGGAAGTAGGGCGGCAACTGGACGTCCAAATGGTAGCAACTGGGAAAATCATGTTGCTGGACGAGACCGTAACTATCCAAATTGAACTCGTCGAGGTTGCGAACGGATGGCAGCTCTGGGGCAAGCAGTACCAGGGAACCCTTTCTAACCTATTAGAGATCCAACAAGAAATTGTTCAAAATATA
>Ga0070694_100000326_pt1 | contig 25614 bp, 23 predicted proteins | sample KBSK1251metaG_FD_65470 | JGI IMG/M metagenome (GOLD analysis project Ga0070694, IMG submission 65470) | Corn, switchgrass and miscanthus rhizosphere microbial communities from Kellogg Biological Station, Michigan, USA - KBS K1-25-1 metaG | ecosystem: Host-associated > Plants > Roots >...
CCCGAGCTGATCAACCACCCGGTCCCGCTCGCCAGCGAGAAGGGCGAGGTCGGCATCCACCTCGCCGAGCACGCCTTCGCGCTGCTGCTGGCGCTGACGCGGGGGCTCCACACCGCGATCCGCACGCCCGACTACGAGCTGCGGGAGCCGATCCGCGTGCACCAGCGCGAGCTCTACGAGCAGACCATGGGCATCGTGGGCTTCGGGGGCACCGGCCGCGCGGTGGCCCGGCGCGCGGTGGGCTTCGGGATGCGGGTGCTCGGGGTCGATATCGAGCGGGTCGATCCCGAGCCGGGCGTGGAGGCGATCTGGCCCGCGGACCGGCTCCCCGACCTGCTGGCCGCCTCCGACGTGGTGGTGATCGGCCTGCCGCTGACCAAGGCCACCCACCACCTGTTCACCCGCGAGCGCTTCCTCCAGATGAAGCGCACCGCGATCCTGATCAACGTGACCCGCGGCGAGGTCGTGCGGGGCGAGGACGTGCTGTCCGCGATCGAGGAGGGGCTCATCTGGGGGGCCGGGCTCGACGTCACCGATCCGGAGCCGCTCCCGAAGGGCCACCCGCTCTGGACCCACCCCCGCGCGGTGATCACCCCGCACACCGCGGGGGGCTCGCCCCGGCGGGCGGGGCGGGTGATCGCGACCTTCTGCGAGAACCTGCGACGGATGCGGGACGGGCGGCCGCTGCTCGCCCTGATCGACAAGCAGAAGGGCTACTAGCCGGCCCCGGGCCTCAGACCACGATCGCGGAGATGTCCACCGAGGAGCGCAGGCCCTCGACCACCACGATGCCCGACTCGGTCACGTGGTGGCGGCGCTTGTCCTGCTCGAGATCGTAGCCGATCGCTCCCCCCTCGGGGATCCGCACGTTCTTGTCGAGGATCGCGCGGCGGATCCGGGCCCGGCGGCCGATGTCGCAGTTGTCGAGGATCACCGAGTCCTCCACGATGGCCCCGGTGTGCACCCGCACGTGGCGGCCCAGCACCGAGTTGCGCACCATGCCCCCGGACAGGATGCAGCCGCCCGACACCACCGAGTCGATGGCCTGGCCCCGGCGGCCGTCGTCGTCGAAGGTGAACTTCGCGGGCGGGTCGGCGTAGCTCGCGGTCCGGAGCGGCCACTCCCGGTTGTAGAGGTTGAGCGCGGGGCTCACCGCGCGGAGGTCCATGTGGGCCTCGTAGTACGCGTCGAGCGTCCCCACGTCGCGCCAGTAGGCGGAGGCGTCCACCGCCTCGCCCGGGATCTGGTTGGTCTGGAAGTCGTACGCGAACATGTCGAGGCGGTCCACCAGGCGGGGCAGCACGTCCCGCCCGAAGTCGTGGCTGCTGCCCGCGCGCGCCGCGTCCGCGTGGAGCTCGCGCAGGAGGGTCCGGGTCGAGAAGATGTAGTTGCCCATCGAGGCGTAGACCCGGTCGGGGTCGCCCGGCATGGTGGGGGCGTCGGCGCGCTTCTCGTGGAAGCCGATGATGTGGCCGTCCCGCGCGGTCTCGATCACCCCGAAGTCGGCCGCGAAGCGCCGCTCCACCGGGATCGCGGCTACCGTGATCTCGGCGCGCTTCTGCTCGTGGAACGCGATCATGCTCGCGATGTTCATCCGGTAGATGTGGTCGGCGCTGAAGATCGCGACCAGGTGCGGATCGGACTGCTCGATCAGGTTCGCGTTCTGGTAGATCGCGTCCGCGGTGCCCCGGTACCAGGTCTCGCCCGCCGACCGCATCTGGGCCGGCACCGGGATGATGAAGTGGTCCTTGAGCAGGCCGCCGAACTGCCAGCCCTCGGCCAGGTGCTGGAGCAGCGACTGGCTCTTGAACTGGGTGAGCACGTAGATCGAGTGGATGCCCGAGTTGATGAGGTTGCTCAGGACGAAGTCGACGATGCGGTACTTGCCCCCGAACGGCACCGCCGGCTTCGCCCGCTCCTTGGTCAGGGGAAAGAGGCGGGTACCCTTTCCCCCGGCCAGGACGATCCCGAGAATCCGCAGTCTCATCGCACCGGTGCTCCGCGGGTAGCCTACCACGCGGGCGGGCGAAAACGCTGACGCCCGCGGGGCCGGCCCTGTATACTGGTTCGCGTCTGGTACAGGCACCGGCTCACCTTCGAGTCATCCTCTTCAGGCAGCGTCTCCGGCCTCTTCCGCGTTCAGAGACGCTCCAATGTGCGGAAGCATCGTTCAGGAGACACCCATGTCCCAGAAGCTCTACGTCGGCGGTATCGCATTCTCGACGACCAGCGAAGGCCTTCGCGCCCACTTCGCGCAGTCCGGCACCGTCGTCTCGGCCAGCGTCGTGACCGACCAGTTCTCCGGCCAGTCGCGAGGCTTCGGCTTCGTCGAGATGTCCAGCGCCGAGGAGGCCCAGCAGGCGGTCTCCCAGCTCAACGACCGCCCGCTCGACGGGCGGCCTCTGAAGGTGGAAGTCGCCAAGCCCAAGGGCGACAAGCCCCGCGGCGGCGGCGGGTTCGGCGGTCGCAGCGGCGGCGGCTGGCGCTAGGCCTCAGGCATCCGTCACCGCTCCGCGATTCACCGCGCTGATCACCGCGCGGAGCGAGGCGGTGACGATGTTGCCGTGGATCCCCACCCCCCACCGCGGCCGGCCGTCACCCACCCGAGCCTCGACGTAGGCCACCGCGGAGGCGTCGGCCCCGCCCCCGATGGCGTGCTCGTGGTAGTCGAGCACCGCGACCGATATCCCCGCGTCGCGGCGGAGCGCGTCGACGAATGCGGCGATCGGCCCGTTGCCGGTCCCCTTGGCGAGGCGCTCCACCGCCCCGAGGCGCAGGCGCGCCTCGATGGTGGTCTCGCCCGACTCCCCCTCGGTGGTCACGGTGGGGTGGTGGGCCAGGGAGAGGGGGCGATCCGGGGCCAGGTAGGCGGCCTCGAACGCGGCCCAGATCTGGTCCGCGGTGATCTCGGTTCCGCTCTGCTCGACCATCTTCTGGATCACCGAGGAGAACTCGATCTGCAGCCGGCGGGGCAGGTCGAGGCCGTGCTCGAACTTCATGATGTAGGCCACCCCGCCCTTGCCGGACTGGCTGTTGACCCGGATCACCGCCTCGTAGCTCCGGCCCACGTGGTGGGGGTCGATGGGCAGGTAGGGGACCTCCCAGATGTCGTAGTTCTTGCCGAGGGCCTCGAAGCCCTTCTTGATCGCGTCCTGGTGCGAGCCGGAGAACGCGGTGTAGACCAGGTCGCCCACGTAGGGGTGCCGGGGGTGCACCGGCAGCCGGTTGCAGTGCTCGGTGATGCGCCGGGCCGCGTCGATGTCTCCGAAGTCGAGCATCGGATCGACGCCCTGGCTGAACAGGTTGAGCGCGAGGGTGACCACGTCGACGTTCCCGGTGCGCTCCCCGTTGCCGAAGAGCGTGCCCTCCACCCGATCCGCCCCCGCCTGGACCGCCAGCTCGGTGGCGGCCACCGCGGTGCCGCGGTCGTTGTGCGGGTGGAGCGACAGCACCACCGAGTCCCGCCGGCTCACGTGGCGGAGGAACCACTCGATCTGGTCCGCGTAGACGTTGGGGGTGGCCATCTCCACGGTGGCGGGCAGGTTGAGGATCACCTGGCGGGCCGGGGTCGGCTCCCAGACGTCCATCACCCGCTCGCAGATCTCGACTGCGAAGTCGAGCTCGGTGCCGGTGAAGCTCTCCGGGGAGTACTGGTAGTGGACGTCGCACTCCGGGATGGTCCCGGTCAGCTCGCGGCAGAGCCGCGCGGCCCGCACCGCGATGTCGACGATGCCGGCGCGGTCGAGCCCGAAGACCACCCGGCGCTGCAGCGTGGAGGTCGAGTTGTAGAGGTGCACCAGGGCGCGCGGGGCCCCGCGCAGCGACTCGAACGTCCGCTCGATCTGCTCGGGCCGGGCCTGGGTCAGCACCTGGATCATCACGTCGTCCGGGATCAGGTCCTCCTCGACAAGCTGGCGGACGAAGTCGAAGTCGGGCTGGGAGGCGGCCGGGAAGCCCACCTCGATCTCCTTGAAGCCGCAGCGCACCAGCAGGTCGAACATGCGGCGCTTGCGCGCGGGATCCATGGGATCGATCAGGGCCTGGTTGCCGTCCCGCAGGTCCACGCTGCACCAGCGGGGCGCGCGGGTGATCACCTTCGACGGCCACGTCCGGTCCGGCAGCGGGATCGGCGTGAACGGGCGATAGTGCTGGAACGGCATCGGGGCCGGGGGGCCTGCCTTGCGAGCCATGGAACGCCTCCTGTGAGGGGAAATAAAAAAGCCTCTCCGAGACAGCGAAGAGGCTTTGGGCGCGCGCCGCGAGGCGCGCGCCTATGTCAGTAGCAGGTTCTCGTTCGGGAAACCGACCACGCTCATGTGGCGGGCATTGTGCCCATCGCGGCTCCGCTTGTCAAGCTTTCGTGCGCGGGCGGTAGAATGCGGGGGTGATCGCCCTCCGCGACGTCACCAAGCGCTTCGGGGCCATCGTGGCGCTCGACTCGGTCTCCCTCGACGTGCCGCCGGGGGCCACCCACGTGCTGCTCGGCTCGAGCGGGTCGGGCAAGTCGACCGTGCTCCGCCTCATCCTGGGCCTGACCGCGGCGGACGCGGGCACGGTGGCGGTCGATGGGGTCGTGGTGGACGCGGGGAGCCGGGACCGGCTGGTCGCCCGCATGGGCTACGTGGTGCAGGACGGCGGCCTCTATCCCCACCTCACCGCGCTCGACAACGTGACCCTCGCCGCGGGCGCGCAGGGGTGGGCGCGCGGCCGCATCGACGCGCGGGTGGCGGAGCTGGCGACGATGGCCGGGCTCGACGCGGCCACCCTCGCGCGCTACCCGCGCGAGCTGAGCGGGGGCCAGCGCCAGCGGGTCGGCCTGATGCGGGCTCTGATGCTCGACCCGCCGGTCCTGCTCCTCGACGAGCCCCTCGGCGCCCTCGATCCCATCGTGCGCGCCGAGCTGCAGGACCAGCTCGGCCACCTCTTCGCGACGCTCGCCAAGACGGTGGTGCTCGTCACCCACGACATCCGCGAGGCGGCCCGGCTCGGCCGGACCATCACCCTGATGACCGCGGGCCGGGTCGTCCAGCACGGGACCTTCGCGGACCTGGTCGAGCGGCCGGCCGGCCCGTTCGTGACCCAGTTCCTCACCGCCCAGACGCTGGCCACTCCGGCCGCGCCGGCCCGCTGAGCGATGCGGGCCGCGGCCTTCGCGGTGGCCCTGCTCGCGGCCCTCCTTCCGACCGGCGCCTCCGCGGACGGCGTCATCCGCGTGGGCTCCAAGTCGTTCACCGAGAGCTACATCCTGGCCGAGGTGGTCGCCCAGGTGATCGAGCAGGTGGGCGAGGCGCGCGCGGAGCGCCGGGTGGGGCTGGGCGGCACCGGCCTCACCCAGCGCGCGCTCCGGTCCGGGGCCATCGACGTCTATCCCGAGTACACCGGCACGCTCGCCCGCGTCATCTTGAAGGATCCGGCGCTCCGCACCGTCGAGTCGCTCCGGGAGCGGCTCGAGCCGACGGGGCTCACGATCAGCGCCTCGCTCGGCTTCGCCAACACCTACGCCCTCGCGGTCCGGGCCGACCAGGCCGAGCGGCTCGGGCTCCGGACCGTCGGCGACCTCGCGCGCCACCCGGAGCTGCGCGCCGCCTTCAGCTCCGGGTTCCTCGAACGCGACGACGGCTGGCCGGGCCTGCGCGCCCGCTACGGGCTCGGGCTGGCGCGGGTCGAGGTGATGGAGCACGCGGTCACCTATCGCGCGATCGCGAGCGGCCAGGTGGACGTCATGGACGTGTTCTCCACCGACGGCCAGCTCGAGCGGCTGCGCCTGCGGCTGCTCGAGGACGACCGGCGCTTCTTCCCCGACTACTCGGCGGTGCTCCTCGCGCGTCGCGAGATGACCGAGCGGTTTCCCCGCACCTGGGCGCGGCTGCGGGAGGCGCTCGAGGGCCGTCTCGACGCGGCCCGCATGGCCCGGCTCAACGCGATGGCCGACCTCGACGGCCGGTCGGTGCCCGAGGTCGCCGCCGCGTTCCTCGCCGGCGCCACGCCCGCGGCGGGGGCGGCCGGGCGCGGGCGCGCGCTGCTCGGCGAGCTGGCCGAGCTGACCGGAGACCACCTGCTGCTGGTGCTGATCTCGGTGGGGGCGGCGGTGGTGCTCGGCATCCCGATGGGCGTGGTCGCGGCGCGCTACCGCCGCGCGGGGCAGCTCGGGCTCTCGGTCATCGCGATGCTCCAGACCGTTCCCGCGCTCGCGCTGCTGATGTTCATGATCCCGCTCTTCGGCATCGGCAAGGGCCCCGCGCTGGTCGCGCTGTCGCTCTACGCCCTGCTGCCCATCGCGCGCAACACCTACGCGGGGATGATGGCGATCGAGCCCACGCTGCTCGAGATCGCCTGGGTGCTACGCCTGGGCCGCCTGCGCCGGCTGCTGCGCGTGGAGCTGCCGCTGTCCGCCATCGCGATCATGGCCGGCGTGAAGACCGCGGCGGTGACCACGGTGGGCACCGCCACCCTCGCCGCGTTCATCGGCGGCGGCGGCTACGGCACCCTGATCGTGCGCGGCCTCGCCCTCGACGACACCGCCACCATCCTCGCCGGGGCGGCCCCCGCCGCGCTCATGGCGCTGGGCTTCCACGCCCTGTTCGAGCTGCTGGATCGCGCGGTGATCCCGCGGGGGCTGCGCTCGTGAGGGACGGGGCGGGCTCGAGCAGGGCGTTGAGGCGCCGGCAGAGCGCGAGGACGGCGGCGTGGCGGGCCGGGAACCACGCGCGGATCCACTCCGGCCGGTCGAAGAAGGCGAGCGGGGGCCGGCCCGGGCGGCGGATGGCCACGCGCCGGACCAGCCCGCTCGCGTTGATGAAGCTCACCTCGTGGAGCCGGCGCCCCGGCGCGGCGACCCCGACCGTGATCGGGCAGAGCGCGGCGACCGTGGCCACGGCCTCGGCCACCCCGCGCAGGCAGAAGGCCCGGGTGCGCGCGCGCTGCCGGCCGTCGAGGGCCTCGAGCAGACCGGTCATGGTGAGGCCCGAGAACACGGTGTCGTCCACCACCGCGAGCGACGCGCAGTCCCGCGTGGCCTCGAGCTGCGCGGCGAGGCTCGCCGGCCCGGTGCTGACCAGACGATAGCCGCCCGCGCCGTCCTCCTCCCGGGTGAGCCCCACCCGGTGAAGGCGTGGGAACCAGCCGGTGCGCGCGTGCAGCGCCCGCGCAACCCGCTCTCCCGCGCCGCCGATGCCGATGGTCAGCGCGAACGGCGCGTGGGGGCCCTGGGTCGCGACCCGCTCGACCTGCTCGGCGAGGGTGAGCACGCGCACCCGCTCCCGGTCGGCCGCGAGCAGCGCGAGCAGCTCGCGCGCGAGCGCGGCCGCCGGCGAGGCGGGGCCGGCGGTGTCCGCGACGTCCTCGCTCAGGTCGTCGTGGACGTAGAGGGTCCGCGGGGTCGGCTGCGCGTACGCGCCGCCGTCCTCCGCCATCAGACCGGCTGGATCAGGGCGAGCGCGAAGTAGTTGGCGGGGTCCACGTGCCAGCGGGCGAGCCCGAGGCCCACGTCGCCCAGCATGGCCTCGACGCCGGGGCGGGTGAACTTGTACGAGCTCTCGGTCCAGATGCCCTCGCCGGGCCGGAAGCGGATCGTGAGGCCCAGGCGCCGGAGCCGCACCGTCTGCGCGGCGTCGGCGACGAGGTGCATCTCGATGCGCGCCGCCGTCTCGTTGTAGAAGGCCCGGTGCCGGAAGGCCTCCGGATCGAAGTCGCCGTCCACCCCCTGGTTGACCACCCGGAGGATGTTGCGGTTGAAGTCGCGGGTCACGCCCGCCGAGTCGTCGTAGGCCGCGTGGAGGATCTTGACGTCCTTCACGAGGTCGACGCCCAGGAGCAGCCGGTCGCCCGGGTCGGGCAGGAGGGCCCGGAGGTCCGCCAGCAGGCGCCGCTGGGCCGGCTCGTCGAGATTGCCGATGGTGCTGCCGAGGAACATCGCCAGACGCCGCCCGGTCGGCGCGGGCACGCGGGAGAGATCGCGCTCGAAGTCGCCGACCACCGCGTGCACGCTCACGCCGGGATAGTCGCGGAGGAGCCGGGCCGCGCTCGCCTCGAGGGTGAGGCGGTCCACGTCCAGCGGGACGTAGCGGACCATCCGACCGCCCGCGGTCACCGCGTCGAGAACTCGCCGGGTCTTCTCCGACGAGCCGGAGCCGATCTCGACGATGTCATCGGGAAGAAATTCCCCGATGAGGCCGGGCAGAATTTCCGCCAGCAGGGCGGACTCGGTGCGAGTCGGGTAGTATTCCGGCAGCTCGGTGATGCGCTCGAAGAGCAGCGACCCCGCCCGGTCGTAAAAGTACTTCGGGGGCAGGGACTTCGGCCGCGCGGTCAGCCCCCGCCGCACGTCCTCCTCGAGGCGCCGCTCCCGGGCGCGCTCGTCCGTGTGCACGTCGATCCGATAGCGCATGGCACGCTCCTGCTGCAAGCTAGACGCCACTCGGGCAGTATGCAAGCGGTAGTCAAAACACGCTGGAGGGAGGGGAGTCAATGGTCGAGACCATGACCGACCGGCTGACCGATGCCTGGGCCCGCACGGACCGCATCTTCGAGATCCTCACGCCCGGCGGCTGGCTGTCCCAGCCGATCGCGCTTCGGCACCCGTTCATCTTCTATCTCGGCCATTTGCCCGCCTTCGCCTGGAACCACGTGGGCGGGGAGCTGCTCGGCCGTCCCGCGTTCAACCCCGGGTTCGACGAGCTCTTCTCGCGGGGCATCGATCCCGATGTGGACGACCCGACCCACTGCCACGACCACCCGGAGGTGCCCGCCGCCTGGCCGGCGGTACCGGAGGTGCTGGCCTATCGCGACCGGATCCGCGCGGCGCTGCTCGACGCGGGCGCCGCGGTGGCCGACCGCGCGTCCACGCACCTGATGGCGCGCGAGGGGCGCGTGTTCGCGATGGTCGCCGAGCACGAGCTGATGCACCAGGAGACGCTGCTCTACATGATGCAACGTCTGCCGATCGAGGAGAAGGTGCGGCCCGGCTGGGCGCCGCCGCTCGTGCTCGGCCCCGGCCGTCCCGCGGGCAAGATCGCGATCCCGGCGGGACCCGCCACGCTGGGCGCCCGCTTCGACGAGCTCGCCTTCGGCTGGGACAACGAGTTCGCCGCGGTCGAGGTCGCGGTGCCCGCCTTCCGGATCGACGGCACCCCGGTGACGAACGCGCAGTACCTCGCCTTCGTCGAGGACGGCGGCTACCGACGCCCCGATCTGTGGACCGACGAGGATCGGGTGTGGCTGGGCCACGCCGCCATCGAGCACCCGGCGGTGTGGGAGCTCGCGGCCGGGCGCTGGATGTACCGGACGCTCTTCGAGCGCGTGCCGCTCGACGCGGTGGCGGACTGGCCGGTCTACGCGAGCCTCGCGGAGGCGCGCGCCTTCGCGCGCTGGCGCGGCGAGCGGCTGCCCACCGAGGCCGAGTTCCAGCGCGCGGCGTTCAGCCGGCCCGACGGCGGCTCGCGCCGCTGGCCGTGGGGCGACACCCCGCCCGGCGCGCGCCACGGCAACTTCGGCTACCGCCACTGGGCGGCGACGCCGGTGGGCACGCATCCCGCGGGCGCGAGCGCGTGGGGCGTGCAGGACCTCGTCGGCGACGGGTGGGAGTGGACCAACACCGTGTTCGGCGGCCTGCCCAGCTTCACGCCCTACATTCCGGGCTACGCGGGCTACTCGGCCGACTTCTTCGACGGCAAGCACTACGTGTTGAAGGGCGGCTCCTGGGCGACCGCCGACGATCTGGTGCGCCCGAGCTTCCGCAACTGGTTCCAGGCCCACTACCCATACGTCTTCTCCACGTTCCGCTGCGTGGTCGACGGCTCTAGTCATCTCGGATGAGGAGGATCCTGGTGAGACGGCTCCCGCTTTGCCTCGCGCTCTTCCTGGCCGCGGCGTCGATGGGCCTGCTCCCCTCCGGCGCGTCCGCCGCCGACACCTATTTCATGGGTCACTCGGTGTACGGGTACTCGGGCTACAGCCCGGGGGGCTCGCTCTACATCAACGCGCTGCCGTCCGACGCGGAGGTCCGCCTCGACGGGGTGCTGCTCGGCCAGGCCAACGACCTGCAGGCGAGACCGGTCGAGGCCCACGCCGGGGTGCACACCCTGACCTTCCAGGCCGCGGGCTACGAGCCGACCAGCGTGCTGGTGCGGGTGGTGCGCGACTGGACGACGCGGGTGCGGCTGACCTTGATCCCGGCACGCTAGGCGCGCGAAGGGGCTGCTAGCGGGCGGGCTCGAGGTCCACGAAGCAGGAGTTGAAGGGGGTGGCCCCGGCGGGCGAGGAGACGTCGGGCGTCAAGAGATTCGAGCAGCCGCGCGTGTCCTGGCCGTGCTCGTCGAGGGCGAACCACGCGCCCTCCTTGATCGAGACCACGCCCGGGGCCACGCGATCGGTGACGCGCGCCGGGATCAGGGTGCGCCCGCGGTCGTTGAAGACCGCGACGCGCTGGCCGTCCACGATGCCGCGGGCCGCCGCGTCCGCCGGGTGCACCCACACGTCGTCGCGGTCGGCGCGGGCCAGCACCGTCTGGTTGTCGTGGATCGAGTGGGTGCGGGCGCGCGACTTGGGGGTGACCAGGCGCAGCGGGTGGCGCGCGTCGACCGGCTCCGGGATCCAGGTCGGGATCGGGGGGATCGCCCCGAGCCCGTAGGGATCGGGCCGGGCCGCGATGGCCATCGAGTAGATCTCGATCTTGCCGGAGGGCGTACTGAACGGGTGGCGCTCCGGATCGCGGATCTCGCGCGCGAACGCCACCGCGTCCTCCGGGGCGGGCAGGCGGGCCAGGCCCCGGGCCCGGAAGGTCTCGTAGTCGTCGATGGTCGGCTTCGTCAGCTCGCGCAGCCACTCGTCTTCCGTCTTGTCGTTGTAGCCCGCGATGCCGAGGCGCTCGGCCAGCGCGGCGCAGATGTCGAGGTCGTTGCGGCACTCGCCCACCGGGGCGATCGCCTGCTGCATGAAGATCGCGTAGTGGCCGGCTCCCGCCCACGGGGTGTGGACGTCGTTGCGCTCCCAGAACGTGGTGGCGGGCAGCACGATGTCCGCGTAGCGCGCGGTGGGCGTCACGAAGTGATCCTGGACCACCACGAAGTCGAGCCGCTCCACGCCCGCGATGATGCGCCGCACGTTGGGGAGCTGGTTGAAGAGGTCGCCCGCGCACGAGTAGATCATCTTCACGTCGGCCGGGTAGCCGCCCGCCCGCCCGCGCTCGAGCAGATCGGCCAGCAGGGGCGAGGAGACCCGGGCGCCGACCGGGTTCAGGCCGGTGGGCAGGCCCTGGATCCCGCACCGTCCGGTCGCCCCGTTGCTCGTGCCCGCGTTGCCGCCCGGGATCCCCACGTTGCCGGTCATCGCGCAGAGGGCGTAGGCCGCGCGGTGAAACTGCTCGCCGTGGAGCGTGCGGCCGGGCGCGTAGCCGGTCTGGAGCGCGGCGGGCTTGCTGGTGGCGTACTCGCGGGCGAGCGTGCGGAGGGTCTCGGCCGGCACCCCGGTGATGGGCGCGGCCCACTCCGGCGTCTTCGGCACCCCGTCGGTGAGGCCGAGCAGATACGAGCGGTACGACGCCGCGGCCGGGGCGCCGGCGGGCAGGTGCGCCTCGTCGAAGCCCAGCACGTGGCGATCGAGATAGGCCTGGTCGTGCAGGCCCTCGGTCACGATCACGTGGGCCATCGCGAGCAGCGCCGCGGTGTCGGTGGAGGGGCGGATGAAGACGTGCTCGTCGGCCAGCTCCCAGCTCGTGCGCGTCCGCCGCGGGTCCACGCAGATGATCTTGACCCCGCGCTGCTTGGCGAGCTTCAGGTACTGCAGGGTGCCGGTGCCGAAGGTGCCGTCGGCCGGGCTCCAGCCCCACATGAGGATCAGCCGCGAGTTGACGTAGTCGGTGGGCTCGCGGCCCGCGCTCTTGTAGTCGGCCTTCGCCCCGTAGGTCTGCCGGACCGCGTAGACCTCGGCCTCGGCCGAGATGTTGGTCCAGAGCTCGGTGCAGCCGCCGAACATGTAGAGCAGGCGCTTGACGGTGGAGCGGCTGTGCAGCATCGAGAGGCTGCCGGTGCGCGAGCAGTCGAGGATCGCGGCGGGGCCGTGCGCGTCGCGGATGCGGCGCATCTGGCCGGCCACCTCGTCGAGCGCCTCGTCCCAGCCGACGCGCTCGAACCGCCCCGCGCCGCGCGGGCCCACGCGGCGCAGCGGGTGGACGACGCGGTCGGGATGGTTCAGGCGCTCGAGCTGGCCGAAGCCGCGGACGCAGGCGTGGAGCGGCGCCACCTCCGGCGTCCACTTGCGCGGGTCGGTGCTGATGCGCACGATGCGTCCGTCGCGCACGTGGGCGTTGACCACGCAGCGGCCGCCGCAGTTGTGGCCGCAGGTGCTGGTCACCACGGTCTCCCCCGGCGCGGCCGGAGGACGGGGGGCTTCGTAGACGATGGGGCGGGCCATGGGTCTGCCCGAAACTCTACCACCTCGAGCGGGTTCCCGGTAGGCGGCCCGGTGCTAGACTGCGGCGTCATGGCGCGGCGGATCGTGATCGTGGGCGGCGGCTTGATGGGGCTGAGCGCGGCCTTCCACCTGCGCCGGGCGGACCCCGGCGCGGAGGTCACCGTGCTCGAGCGCGAGGAGGTGGGGGCGGCGGCCTCGGGAGCGAGCGCGGCGGGGGTGCGGGTGATGGGCCGCGATCCCGCCGAGCGGGCGCTGGCGCTGGCGAGCCTCGCCCGCTGGCCCGATCTGGACCGCGAGCTGGAGGCGCCCACCGGCTACCGGCGCGGGGGCGGGCTGCGGCTCGCGCTCGACGACGCGGCGTGGCGGGCTGCGCCGGCCTGGGTAGCCGAGCAGCGGACCCACGGGGTGCCGGTGGAGCTGGTGGACGCGGACGCGGCGCGGCGGCTCGCGTCGGGCATCGCGGAGGCCTGCCGGGGCGGCGTGCACTGCGCGATGGACGGGCAGGCGGACGCGATGGCGACCGTGCGCGCCTTCGCGACCGCGGCGCGGCGCCTGGGCGCGCGCGTGGAGGAGGGCGTGGGCGCGCGGGCGCTCCGGGTGGAGCGCGGGCGGCTGACCGCGGTGGAGCGCGACGACGGCCGCCGCCAGGCCTGCGACGCGGCCATCGTGGCCGCGGGCGCCTGGAGCGGCGCGCTGCTCGCCGCGGTGGGCGTGCGCCTGCCCATCGAGACGCGCCCGCTCCAGATGCTGCTCACCGAGCCCGCGCCGCGGGGGCTCGCGCCGGTGCTGGGCGCCTTCGGCCACCGGTTGAGCCTGAAGCAGCTCGACGACGGCGCGTACCTGATCGGCGGGGGCTGGCCCGCGCGCGTGACCGACCACGCGGCCAATCGCTACGAGCTGCTGGACGGGAGCGTGAAGGCGAGTCTCGAGACCGCGCGCGCCGTCTACCCGCCCCTCGCCGGCTGGGCCCCGGCGCGCGGCTGGGCCGGCCTCGAGGCCTTCACGCCGGACGACCTGCCGATGATCGGCCCCGTCCCCGGCATCGAGGGCCTCGTCGCCGCCACCGGCTTCAGCGGCCACGGCTTCGCCCTGACTCCCGCCGTCGGCGACCACCTCGCGCGCCTGACCCTCGGCCGCGAGACGACGATGGGGTCAGGTCTTACAATCCGACAAATGTCGTGACGTAAGACCTGACCCCAGGGCTCAGCGGCCGGCGCGTGCGGTGCGGGGAGCGCCGTGCTGGGCGCGACGCTCGGCGTTGATGCGGGCGCGCTGGCGGTCCTCCGCCTTGCGGGCGCGGATGGAGGCGATGCGCTCGGCGAGCGGGATCTCGAGTCGATCCGCGGGGCGCTTGTTGTAGTCGAAGTTGGGGAGGCGGACCCGCGAGAACCGAGTGCCGACCGCGCGCTCGATGCCCTTCAGATCGCCCTCCTCGTCCGGCGAGACCAGCGTGAAGGCGTCGCCCACCGCCTCGGCGCGGGCGGTGCGGCCCACCCGGTGGATGTAGTCCTCCGACATGCCGGGCACGTCGAAGTTGATCACGTGGCTCAGCGCATCGATGTCGATGCCTCGCGCCGCGATGTCGGTGGCCACGAGCACCTGGAAGCGCCCGTCCTTGAACCCGGCCAGCGCGGCGGTGCGCTGGGCCTGGCTGCGGTTGCCGTGGATGCGGTCGGCCTTGACCCCGTGCTTGGCCAGGTACTCGGCGAGCCGGTTGGCCCGGTGCTTGGTCCGGGTGAAGGCGAGCACGCTCCGGACGCCGGGCTGCTTGAGCAGCTCGACGAACAGGGCCGACTTCAGCTCCTGGGGCACCGGGTACACGGTGTGGGTGACGCCCACCGCGGGCGCGGGCGGCCGCTCGATCTGGAGCGCCACCGGGTCGCGAAGGATCTCCCGCGCCAGGACCGCGATCGGCGGCGGCATCGTGGCGGAGAAGAGCAGGGTCTGCCGGCGCGCCGGCAGCTGCTTCAGGATGCGCTTGATGTCCGGCAGGAAGCCCATGTCGAGCATCCGGTCCGCCTCGTCGAGGACCAGCACCTCGAGCCCGTCCAGGCGCGCGTAGGGCATGCGCATGTGGTCGAGCAGCCGCCCGGGGGTGGCCACCAGGATGTCGACCTTCTTGCGGAAGGCGTGCTCCTGCGGGCCCATGCCGACGCCGCCGAACACGGAGGCGCCCTCGATCCGCGTGAAGCGGCCGAGCTCGCGGCGGTGCTCGTCGATCTGCGCGGCCAGCTCGCGGGTCGGCGCGACGATCAGGGCGCGCGTGGTGCCGCGCGGCAGGGCGCTCAGGCGCTGGAGGATCGGCAGCAGGAACGCGGCGGTCTTGCCGCTGCCGGTCATGGCGCACGCGAGCACGTCGCGCCCGGCCAGGCCGGGGGGAATCGCGTCGCGCTGGATGGGGGTGGCGGTCTCGAAGCCCAGCGACGCGATGCCGCGGAGCAGGTCAGGGTGAAGTCCGAAATCAGAAAACGACATGGAGCAGGTAACCTCGTGCGGGCAGGGAATTGGGCCCGTGGCCAGTCTTCCGCGGATGATCTTGACGCGCCCCACGATGCGGAAGCGGACGGGAAACGCGGTCTGCAGGTTGCAGGTAAGTTGGTTACAGCATACACGCCCTCCCCGCGGAAACGGAGAACTTTCCGCGGGCGCGGGCGGCCCCGCTCACTCGGCGCGCTGGGCCATGCGCTCCGCGATCTCGGCCTCGAACAGGGCCAGGGTCAGCGGGCAGGGGGGCTCGTTGGTGTCGATGTGCTGGCACTCGAGCTCGCTGCAGCGGACGAACAGCTTGCCGTTGCCGCCCAGCGACTGCCGGCGGCGGAGCGAGATGGTGACGGTCTCGGAGACGACGTTGCACTGGAACGACTTCGTGGGAGTCCGGGGCACGGTGTTCCTTTTCTCCCGGCCGTTGCGACCGAGGGTCACAGTATACGTCATTTTTCGACCGTGGTGCGCTCGATGGCGAGGAGCTTCTCGAGCTCGATCACGCCGAGCATCTCCTTCTCGAGCGGGTCCCAGTCGCGCCGGGGCCGGCCCGCGCCGAAGCCGTCGCGCAGGTCCGCGTAGATCGCCTTCCATGCCTCGTAGGCGGCGAGCAGCGGGGTGGAGGGATCGGCCACGATCCGGTAGCCGAGCCCGCCCAGGTCGCCGAGCGTCATGTCGAGCCCGGCCAGCCCGCCGCGGCGAGTGAGGTACATGAGCGGCCCGCCGAGCCGCTGGGCGATGGCGCGCAGCTGCTCCGGGGAGTGGGCCATCGAGAGCAGCAGCACGTCGGCCCCCGCCTTCCGGTACATCTCGCCCCGCCGCAGGGCGTCATCCATGGTGCTGGCCCGCATCGCGTTGGTCCGCGCGATGATCAGGAAGTCGGGGCTGCGCCGGGCCGCCACCGCGGCCTCCACCTTGGCCGCCATCAGCTCGGCGGGGATCATGTGCTCGATCCCGATGTGGTGGTGCGCCCGCTTCGGCACCAGCTGGTCCTCGATCTCGATGGCCGCGAACCCGGCCGCCTCGCTCATGCCGATGGTGCGGCGCATGTGCATCGGGTCCCCGTAGCCGCACGCCCCGTCGAGGATGAGCGGCAGCGGGCAGACCGCGCCGATGTCGATCGCGGCCTGGCACATCTCGGTCAGGTTCAGGTTGGCCTCGAGCGCGACCTTCTGGTAGCCGGTGGAGCCGCCGCCCAGGTAGCCGGCCGGGAAGCCGGCGGCCTCCACCATCCGGGCCATCAGCGGGTTGAGAACGAGCGGCGCGGTGACCGGGAGGGGGCCCCGCAGCAGCGCGCGGATGGACGGGCTCATGGCGTGCGCCTCACACCGCCAGGAAGCCGCCGTCGACCACCAGCTCGGTACCGGTGATGTAGGAGGCCTCGTCGGAGGCGAGGAACAGCACCGCGTGGGCGACCTCCTCCACCCGCCCCTCGCGCTTCATCGGCACCGCGTCCAGGAACGGCTGCCGCCAGGCCGGGTCCGCCGAGACCTTCGAGGTGCGCATCGGCGGCATGAAGCCCGGGTGCACCGAGTTCACCCGGATGCCGTCGCGCGCGTACTGGACCGCGCCCGACTTGGTCATGATGCGCACCGCGCCCTTGGAGGCGTTGTAGGCCATGTGCAGGCGGTCCTGGCCCACGAAGCCCGAGATCGAGGAGATGTTGACGATGGCCCCGCCCCCCGACTGGCGCATGGCGGGGACGGCGTGCTTCATGCCGAGGAAGACCCCCTTGGCGTTGACGTTCATGATGTTGTCCCACGACTGGGTGCTGGTGGTGTCCGGGTCCGACGAGCCGCTGATCCCCGCGTTGTTCACCAGGACGTCGAGGCGGCCGTAGGCGCCGGTGGTGGACCGGATCACGTCCTGCCAGTCGGCCTCGCTGGTGACGTCGAGCTTGGCGAAGCGCGCCTTGCCCCCGCCGCCGGTGATCTGGGCGACCACCTGCTGGCCGGCCGCCTGGTCCACGTCGGCCACCACCACGGTGGCGCCCTCCCGCGCGAAGATCAGCGCCTCGCTCTCCCCCATGCCGTGCGCTCCGCCGGTGATGATCGCGACCTTTCCTGCGAGTCTCATGATGGCTCCTCCTGAGGGGGCGCCTACTATAGCCCGCCGGGGGTGACGCGGGCAATCGAGGTGGAGGCCGGTAAGTCCTCCCGGGCCATTCCTTCCCGGCGCGTCGCGGCCGCGCGCGCTGCCCGGCATCGGCGCGCCCGAGGCCGCGACCATCGTCCGGTTCCGTTCCGAGCACGGACCGATCACGGACGCGGCCGCGCTGGCGCGCGTCCTGGGCAATCGCCCGCTCGCCGACGGGCTCGACGCGCGCGCCGACTTCGCCCCGGCCGACTCCACCGCGCCCGAGGCCCCGGGAGCCTGGCCGGAAAGCCGCGCACCCCGCTCCTTCCGCGTCACGGTATACTCCTGCGCCGGGAGGAGGACGTCATGCGCGCGGTGATGTGTCACGCCTGGGGAGCGGTCGAGAGCCTGAAGGTCGAGGAGGTCGCCGCGCCGGTCCCGGCCGCCGACGAGGTGCTGATCGAGGTGCGGGCCACGTCGGTGAACTACGCCGACTCGATCATGGTGGCGGGCAAGTACCAGACGCGCCCGCCCTTCCCGTTCAGCCCGGGCCTCGAGACCGCGGGCGTGGTCGCGGCGTGCGGCGCGCGGGTGGCGCGCTTCCGGCCGGGCGACCGGGTGATGGCGACGCTCGGCTGGGGCGGGCTCGCCGAGCAGGCGGTGGCCAAGGAGAGCGAGACCTTCGCGATCCCGGACGGCATGTCGTTCGAGGAGGCGGGCGCGTTCCCGATCGCCTACATCTCGAGCGACGTGGCGATCCGCTGGCAGGGGCGCCTGGAGGCGGGCGAGACGCTGCTGGTGCTGGGAGCGGCCGGCGGCGTGGGGCTCACCGCGGTGGAGATCGGCAAGGCGATGGGCGCGCGGGTGATCGCGGGCGCTAGCACCGCGGAGAAGCTCGCGGTCGCGCGAGCGCACGGGGCCGACGACCTCGTGAACTATACGACCGAGAACCTCACCGAGCGGGTGATGGCGGTGACCGGCGATCGGGGCGCGGACGTCTGCTTCGACCCGGTCGGCGGCGAGCTGGCCGACGCCGCGCTCTCCGCGCTCGGCTGGGGCGGCCGGATGCTGCTGGTGGGCTTCGTGGGCGGGGTCCAGCAGATCCCGGCCAACCGGCTCCTGGTCAAGAATCGCTCCGCGCTCGGCTGCTCGCTCCGCTACTACCGCAACCAGGCCCCGGACAAGCTCCGGCGCTCCGTCGAGGCGCTGCTCGCCTGGTACCGCGAGGGACGGCTCAAGCCGCTGGTCAGCCACCGGCTACCGCTCGAGCGGACCGTGGAGGCGATCAAGCTCCTGACCGATCGCAAGGCGCTCGGCAAGATCGTGGTGGTGCCCGGGCGGGGCTGAGCCATGGAGATCCGCACCGAGACGCACGGTCCGCACGTGGTGGTGGTCACCATCGACAATCCGCCGCGGCTCAACGCGATGACGCGGGCGATGATGGCCGACCTGGCCCGCCTGTGGGACGAGCTCGAGCGCGGGCCCTGCCGCGTCATCGTGCTCACCGGCGCGGGGACGCGCGCCTTCTGCGCGGGCGCCGACATCAGCGGCGACTTGAGCGCGGCCCCGGAGGCCGCGCGGACGATCAGCCACGCGCTGCTGAAGTACGACGCGTACGACAAGCCGATCGTGGCCGCGGTCAACGGCGACTGCGCGGGCGGTGGCGTGGAGCTGCTGCTCGCCACCGACATCCGTGCCGCGGTCCCCACCGCCCGCTTCGGGCTGCCCGAGGTGAAGTGGTCGATCTACCCGTTCGGCGGGGCCACCGTGAAGCTGATCCAGCAGATCGGCCACGTGCACGCGATGGATCTCCTGCTGACCGGGCGGCTCATCGACGCCGCCGAGGCGGCGCGCCTCGGGCTGATCAACCGGGTGGTCCCCGCCGAGGGCCTGATGGCCTGGGCCCTCGAGACCGCGGAGACGATCGCGGCCAACAGCCCGTCCGCGGTGCAGGCGGTGAAGCGGCAGATCAGCGCGACCATCGCCGATCACGCGCGGGCCCGCGAGGCGCTGGACCAGGAGCTGGGCGACCGGGTGCGGGCGAGCGCCGACTTCCAGGAAGGCGTAGCCGCGTTCCGCGAGAAGCGCCGGCCGCGCTACCAGTGAGGACTCCCCGATGACCCCTTCCGTCCGCGTCCACATCCGCGTGCCCGGCACCGCGCCCATGCCCGAGCTGATGCGCCTGATCCAGGGGATCGAGGCCGCCGGCTTCGACGGCGCCGGCATCCTGGACAGCCAGCTCCTCTCCCGCGATACCTTCGTCACCCTGGGGCAGGCGGCCACCCACACCGAGCGCCTCGCCCTCTTCCCCGCGGTCACCAACCCGTTCACCCGCCACCCCTCGGTGCTCGCGTCCGCGATCCAGACCGTGGAGGAGCTCGCGCCGGGGCGCGTGAAGTTCGTGATCGGGACCGGCTACACCTCGGCCAGCACCATCGGGCGCAAGGCGGCCACGCTCGCGGAGATGCGCGAGTGCATCGCCACCGTCAAGACCCTGCTCGCCGGGGAGAGCGCGCGCTTCGGAGAGACCGCGGGGCGCCTCGGCTACGCGGGCGGCCGGCGGATCCCGGTGGTGATGGCCGCCTCCGGGCCCAAGGCCATCGAGCTGGCCGGCGAGGTGGCCGACGGCGCGCTGCTGCTGGTCGGGGCCAACCGCGGCATCGTGACCCGCGCGCTCGAGCACCTCGACCGCGGCGCGAAGCGGGCCGGGCGCCGGGTGGAGGACCTCGAGGTGATCTGGGCGGTGCGCACCGCGACGCTGCCCACCACCGCGGCGGCGCTCCGCGAGGCGCGGCCCACCGCGGTGCACTGGGGCATCCTGCGCTGGGGCGGCTACTGGCTCGAGCCGGCCGGCCTGCGCCTGCCGCCGCTCACGGTGCCGGACGCGGTGTGGAAGGTCTACCCCGACCTCTCCCACGCCCACGACTGGGAGGAGGCGATCGCCGCGACCTCGTTCGTCCCCGACGAGGTGGTCGCCCAGCTCTGCGAGGCGATGGGGCTGGTCGGCACCCCCGCCGACTGCGCGGCCCGCATCGCCCTGCTGACCACGCTCGGGGTGCGCAACCTCTACCTCATGCCGCTGCTCACCTTCGCCCCGCCCGAGCGCGAGATCGCCGCCTTCCGCGACACGATCTTCCCGACTCTGGCCCGCGCCGGCCTCCGCTAGCCGCGCGCGGCGGCGAGCTTCTCCGCGAGGCGGAACTTCTGGACCTTGCCGGTGGAGGTGACCGGCAGGTCCTCGCGTGCCATCACGCGGATGGCCTGCGGCACCTTGTAGGCGGCGAGGGCGTCCTTGCAGAGGGCGCGCAGCGCGCCGGGATCGACCCGTCGGCCCGCCTTCGGCACCACCACCGCGACCAGGATCTCCTCCTTCCGCGGATCGGGCAGCCCGACCACGTACGCCTGCTCGACATCCGGGTGGCCGAGGAGGACCTCCTCCACCTCGACCGGGGCCACGTTGATCCCGCCGGTCTTCACCATCTCCTTGATGCGGCCGCGGAAGCGCAGGCGCCCGTCGTCGCCCACGAAGCCCAGGTCGCCGGTGAGCAGGAAGCCGTCGCCGTCGAAGGACGCGGCGTTGCGCTCCGGGTCCTGGTAGTAGCCGGGCGTCAGGCGCCCGCGCACCAGGATCTCGCCCACCTGCCCGTCGGGGAGCGGGCGCCGGGTGTCGCGGTCCACCACGCGGATCTCCATGCCGGGCAGGGGATGGCCGACCGTGGTCCGCCGCACCTCCGCCGGGTCGTGCGCGTCGGTGACCGAGCAGTTGCCGTAGCACTCGGTCAGCCCGTAGACGTTGCAGATCTCGCGCGCGCCCAGGTCCATCACCATCTGCATCGCGGCGGGTGATCCGATGGCGGCGCCGGTGCGGAGCGACGAGAGATCGCGCCGCGCGCGGTCCGGGTGCTCGATCAGGGCCTGGGCGATGTTGGGGGTGCCGTAGTACACGGTGCACCGCTCCCGCTCGATCAGGGCCAGGGCCGCGCCCGGCTCCATGTGCTCCTGGAGCACGATGGCGCCCCCGTGGGTCATCACCGCGGGCAGCGCGTTGGCGCAGCCGAAGCTCCAGAAGAGCGAGATACCCATCCACATGCGGTCGGCCGGCGTCAGGCGCTGGCGCTCGCCGATGTGCCAGCCGTTCTCGATCAGCCCGCCGTGGGCGAGCTGCACCCCCTTGGGGGTCGAGGTCGTCCCCGACGTGTAGAGGATGCAGGCCACGTCCTCCGGGGTGATCGCGCGCTGCGCGGCGTCGAGAGTGGCGTCGGTCACGTCCCGCCCGAGCGCTTCGAGAGCCTCGAGCGACGGCAGCGCGCCGGGTGGGACGTGGGCCGCCTCGTCCCCGCCGACGACCAGGTGGGCGAGGTGCGGGAGGCGCGCCGAGCCCGTCCCGCCCATCTCGGCGAGCGATCCCAGGTAGTCGTGGCTCCCGAAGCGGGGCATGGCGATCAGGACCGAGGCCGCGCAGTGGCCGAGCACGTACTCGAGCTCGCGCGGTCGCGACCAGGTGCTGATCGGCACCAGGGTCGCCCCGAGGAGCGTCACCGCGAAGTCGATCAGCAGCCACTCCGGCCGGTTGGTCATGAGCAGGGCGACCCGGTCGCCCCGGCGCACGCCCAGGCGGGCGAGCCCGCGGGCGAGCCGTCGCGCGCGGGCGCGGGTCTCGGCGTAGCCGAGCCGCACCCGCCCGGTCGCGTCGACGACGAGCTCGTGCTCGGGCTGGCGCGCGGCCAGCTCGTCGAGGAGATCGGGGATGGTCCGGCTCTGAGGACGGAGCACGCGGGGCGGGAGGAGCCTACTTCACGTAGTGGTCACGCGCGAGGGGCGGGGCGGTCCCCTCGCCGCCGAACAGGACGGTGAGCACGACCTCGACCGAGTGGCCGAGGGCCAGGCCCTGGCAGCCGATGGCGGCGCGGGTGGGCTTGCCGCGGTCGCCGTACAGCTCGACGAGCAGATCGGTCGCGCCGTTGATCACGCGCGGCTGCTCGTGGAAGCCGGGCGCCGAGTTCACGAAGCCGATGAGCTGGACCGCCTGCCGCACGCGGTCCAGGTCGCCCAGCGCGTACTTGACCGCGGCCAGGCTCGAGAGCAGCGCGTAGCGCGCGGCGTCGTAGCCCTGCTCGATCGAGAGATCGGCGCCCAGCACGCCGGTGAGGTACGGCTTTCCGTCCCGCGTTGGCGTCGTGCCGGAGAGGTACAGCACGTTGTCGACCGCGAGATGCGAGACGAAGCGGGCGCCGGCCGCGTTCGCCCGATACGCGCGATCCAGATCCATCAGCGGGAGCCCGAGCGCTTCGAGCTTCTTCTCGATCTGCATGATGGGGCAGGTCATAACACGGTTATCCACACTTATTCACAAAACTTTCTTTGTCATCGGCTTGACACATCCCCCACGCCTTCACTAGGCTTCACGAGTCATGCAGGGGAGTCGAAAGCCGTTGGCGAAAGTCGAAGGGCGCCGGTCGTTGCGGCAGAGCGGCCTCACCATCGCGTGGCGCGGCACGCCGGATCTCGATGACTGGGTCGCCTACATCGTCAACAACACGAAGTCGAAGAAGCTGATCCTCGCGGACCAGGTCTCGGAGCGAAAGGTCAAGGCCCTGCTCGCGCGCGTCTCGGGTCTCTCCCGGCGCGGCGTGGAGAAGCTGGCGAAGGGTTAGGCCGAGAGACCCGCCACCCAGGGGGCGCCGGCCCCCGGAATTCTCGGGACACGTCTATCCACATATGTGGATAGACCTGTGTATAGGTGCCGGAAAGACTCGGTAACCATTTGCCCTGTTTGACCTTTCTGGATCAGCCCCCGGCCAGGCCCCGGAGCCTTTCGAGCAGCCGGGCGAGGCCCAGGGTATCCCGCTCGCAATAGCCCAGGAGGTCCTCCCGGAGCCGGGTCCGCTCCTCCCCGCCCACCGCCGGGCCGCCCCAGAGCAGGCGCTCCAGGGTCACGCTGGCCAGCGCGCCATCGCTGATCGCGAGGTCGTCGTAGCCGAGCCCGGGGACCAGCGCGGGGAGCACCTGCTTGAGGGAGAAGCTCCCGCCGAAAGCCGGATGGTAGACGTGCTCGCGCACGATCGGCAGCAGATCGACGAGCCGCTCCGCGATGCGCGCGAGGCGCGGGGCCAGCGCGGGCGCGCCCGCCGCGACCCGCTCGATGCACTCGCGCTCGAATCGCGCGTGGTAGGCCACGATGGTGCGCGCCGGCTCGCACGCGGCGAGGAGTCGCTCGGCCAGCTCGGGGCGCGCGTCGCCGGGCCCGTCCGCGAGCCAGGCATGATGCGCGAGCCCGCCCGCGCCGTCCTCACGGTGGCAGCTCCACTGCACCGGCAGCGCGTCCCAGGGATGGCAGCCGTTCCACACCGGGATGGGGAGCCCCGCGGTCTCGAAGTCGAGGAACGCCACCGGCGAGGCGCAGGCCCGCAGCGCGCGCCCGAGGCCGGGCTCCACGATCATCCGGCCCGCCTGCACCGCCCGCCGCTGCCGGTCGGCGGTGGCGGTCAGCGCGGTGTCCTCGGGTAGGTCGAAGATGGTGTGGTAGCCCTGCTCGTAGAGCGCGGCCAGCGCGCTCGCCTGCTGCCGGTAGAGCGTGCTCACGTGATGCTCGGGCCGGGGCGGCCAGCAGCGCTCGAGGAACAGGCACTCGCGGGGCCTCGTGCAGTGCGGGCCGGTCGCCACCTCCGGACAAGGGCCGGCCAGCATCGCCAGGAGCCCGCCGACCTCGCCGGGCAGGGTCAGGAGCCGCGCCTCGCCCTCCGCGGTCACGTCCGCGCGCACGAAGAGGTTGCCGAGATCCGGGTAGGTGCAGGCGCGATTGAGATGCATGATCTCCATCCGCCGTACCGGCAGCCCGGCGCGCCGCGCCACGTGCGCCTGGATGGCCACGTCGGCCAGGTGCGCCTCCTTCACGCTCGTGGTCGACTTCACCTCGGTGGCGCAGAAGCGCCCGTCGGCCCCACGCTCCAGGATATCGATCGCCACGTACACGGAATCGGCGCGAAAGCTCGCCTCGTAGATCACCGGGGCGCCCGCGGCGAGCGCCGTCCGCGTGGCCTCGAGCCGCGCCTCGTAGGCGTCGTGGGGCAGGTCGATCAGCACGCCGCCCGACACGTGCTTGCGCGCCACCTCGCCCACCCGCCGGCCACGCGCGAACGCCGCCTCCCGCATCGGATCGGCCACGAGCTCGGGCGCCCCCGGCTCATGCACCCGCCACCACAGCTGCTTCGCGCACTGCAGCCCGGCCAGGATGCGGGACTTCGACAGGCCGTACGGCGGCGCGGCCCCGGTGACAGGCGCCACGCTAGTTTGAGCTAGTCACGAACGGGCTCGACCGAGATCGGACGGGTGACGGAGCCGGCCCCGCGGGAGCCGCCCGCGCCGACAGGACCCGTCCGCCTCACGCGTTGCCCGCTCATGGCTAGAGCGGAATAGCGAGCAGCGTGTCCACCCGGCTGCTGTCGCAGACGACGATTCGCTCGCGGAAGCGCAGCGCGCCGGCCTCGTCCACCATGACGTCGACGTAGCGCCCGGTGGCGAAGAGGTCCATGGTGCCGTCTCGCATCACCCGCACCACCAGGAACGGGGTCTCGGCGTGCACCGCGCCGTTGTCCCCGGGGCGGATGGCCGGGAGGCCGACCAGGTGCCGGTAGGCCTGCCGCTCGTAGATGTTGGCCTCGCGCAGGGCGGCCACCCGGTCCTCGAGCATGCCGCGTGAGTCGGCGTAGATCAGGCCGGCCTCGAGGCCGCGGCGATGGTTGTCCGCCGAGGTGATCTTGTAGAGGCACGGGTCGGTGAAGAGCGCGGGCCACTGCTCGAGGCGATCGTCGTCGATGGCCCGCGCGTACTCCGCGTTGAGCTGCGCGACGCGCTCGCCCAGCACGTCACTCGCCCATGTAGCGGCGATACGCCTTCCAGAACCCGCGCACCGAGGCCTCGGTGGCCCGCGTCTCCTGCGACTCCGCGCCCTCGCCGCCCATGTTGACCACCGACACCTCGTCTCCCGCCGCGGCGACGCCCCGCTGGACGAAGCCCCCGACGCAGCCGTCCTCCATGGAGACGTAGCCGGCCGGCCCGACCAGGTTGGCCTGCTTGAGGCGCCGGCGCCGCATCGCCTCGTCGTCGTCGGTGAAGCCGAAGTAGGTCCAGTGCAGCTCCATCGCCCCCGCGCCCTTCGGCACCACCTGCCGCACCGCCAGGCAGTTGTTGATCTGCTGGAGCACGAAGCCGGGGAACACGGTGAGGATCTGGAGCTGGATGCCGTCGCCCCACTCGTCCACCGCGTCGAGCAGGCTCGGGTCGGCCAGGCGATAGCGGTCCTTCTCGGAGCGGATGCCCTGCTCGCGGTAGGCGGTGCTGGTGCGGTCGTCGGGCCGGTCGATGGTGTAGCTCGCGTGGTGGCCGCCGTCCGGGCTCACCAGGATCCCGCCCCCCTGGGTGAGGCGGGTGATCCGGAACGTGCCGAAGAAGGCGTGGAGCAGGCTCGCGTGGTAGGTGTCCTTCACGTTCTCCACGTAGAGCTTCCAGTTGTTGGGCAGGGCCTGGGTGAACCGGCCCATGACCCGCATCGGCCCGCGAAGCACGCGCCGGATGCGCCCGAGCACCTCCGCGCCCAGGTACTCCTCGATCGGCGGCGCCTCGGCCGAGAGGCTCGCGAACACGAGGCCG